>Ga0224722_1000134_pt1 | contig 41709 bp, 36 predicted proteins | sample Balambano_FR1_Me_FD_161646 | JGI IMG/M metagenome (GOLD analysis project Ga0224722, IMG submission 161646) | Freshwater sediment microbial communities from Lake Towuti, South Sulawesi, Indonesia - Balambano_FR1_MetaG | ecosystem: Environmental > Aquatic > Freshwater > Lake > Sediment | place...
CCCGATACTTCGTCCCCGGAATGCCGATCGCATTATCCAGCCAATAGCTTAATTGTTTGAGGCGCTGCAAACGATTAACTAATGAGGATGGCAAAGGCATATCAGAACGATATTTCGCAGGGATCTAGAAAAGATTACTAATTTTTTTCGACTTGCACGCCTACTCAAGGATAGATTCATGTTCAGCCCGCTTTAAAAAGACAGAGGAAAGCCAAGCTTTTACTGACGGAGAGCGAATTTTACACGCCCACATCTTCCCGCTAAACCAGTTTCAATTCCATTTGAATATTGCAGCGATCGTAAGGCGACGGTTGCCCAATAACTCTCTGAAATCCAAGCTTTTGATAGAGCTTAATAGCAGGCTCCAGAATCGTATTGCTCTCTAAATAAACTGTTTTTGCGCCTAATTCACGCGCTTTCTTAATCACAGTTTGTCCAAGCAGCCAACCGATTCCTTTTCCTTGCTCGCGTTCTGAAACTGCCATCTTTGCCAGTTCGTAGGTGTCATCGTTCATTTTGAGTAAGGCGCAGGTTCCGACAATTTCTCCGTTGAGTTGCGCCAGATAAATCTGTCCGCCCTTCTGCAAAATCTTTTGTTCCGGGTAATGAAGAGATTGATGGTCAGCTTCTTCTAACGTGAAGTATTTTTCAATCCAGGCATAGTTCAGTCGTTTGAAGTCGTCTTGAAACTGAGGTGCATATTCAATAATTTCAATCTGCTGAGATTCACGAGCTTTTCGAGTATTTCTGACGCGATCGAAAAGGCTTTTTTCATTCAACAAGGATTCAACTTCTTCGATCGCCTTCCACAAGTTGTATTGCGATTCAGATAAAAGATTTTCAACGGTTTGAGTTACATCTGCATATTGTTTTTCAATTTTAGGAATGATTTGTTTTCCAGCATCAGACAGCTTGACAACGCTCACTCTCCCATCTGCAGCACTTTTATCAGTGACTGCCACTCCAGCTTTCTTCATTTCTTTAACAATCTGGCTGACTGAAGCGTGAGAATGACCAATTTGCTGAGCAATCTCCGTAATTGAGGCTTCTGACTGCCGGGAAAGAATATAGAAAACTGGAAACCATTTGGGATCTAATTCAACGTCGTACAGACCATAGATCTTTGCTGCGTCCTCGGTCAACCTCTCGCTTAAGCGCCGTAAGCGGCTGCCGATCGCCATTTTGCCAGCCTGAGCGTAGAAATCCATCAATGTAAAACCAGTTACGTAATTGCTTATATATCTACCATGATTTGTCAGTACCAAATCACGAATCGCTCAAAACTGCGGCAAAATGTTAGGGTTCAAGGCGAGGTAAAACCAGGAGCAGGCTTGAGAACGAATGGAGCTTGTTTTGCTACCAGAGGAATGGTCGATCGATTCCTTCAGGAATATGGCTTTGCAGCCTTCCGTCATCTCAGCGATGGTTCTGATTGGCGCAGCGGGGTTGGATTACTGGATTGGCGATCCGTGGGGCTGGCTGCATCCGGTGCAGGTGATGGGCTGGGCAATTCAGCAGTACAGCCGATGGGCGTTCAATTTCAAATCAGCGATCGTTCAGCGGTGGGCAGGGGTGGGCTTGGCGATCGGACTTGTGAGCTTGAGCGGGTTTGCAGGCTGGCTGGTGGTCACGGGAGCAACCTGGCTGCATCCGATTTTTGGCGTAATCACGGCGATCGTTCTCTTGGCAAGCTGTTTTGCGGGGCGCAGTCTCAGACGGGCAGCAGAGAATGTGCTGGCTCCGCTTCAGGCGGGAGATTTGGAAACGGCACGATCGCGGCTCAGCCTGTATGTAGGGCGAGATACGGCTGATCTGGACGAAGCCGAAATTCTGCGGGCGGTGCTGGAAACCGTAACCGAAAATGCGGTGGATGGCGTGCTGGCTCCTTTGTTTTACGCCATTGTGGGATCGCTATTGCCGATCGCTCTACAGTTTCCCGAAGCGGGAATTGGTGCGGTTCCGCTGGCACTGGCGTATAAAGCGGTGAGTACGCTGGATTCAATGGTGGGCTATCGGGAAGCTCCTTATCAGGATTTGGGCTGGTGCAGTGCCCGATCGGAGGATGGCTTAACCTATATTCCCTGTCGGCTCACAGTGCTGACGCTGGCGCTGCTATCGGGTCATCTGCAAAAAGTCTGGCAAATTTGCCGTCGAGATGCGCCTCAAGACCCCAGTCCGAATGCAGGCTGGAGCGAGTGTGCTTATGCTGTGGTGCTGGGCGTTCAGGTGGGCGGCAAAAATCAGTATCGCGGTGTGGTCAAGCACAAGCCGCTCCTGGGAGAGCCGATCCACCCCATCACGCCCGATCGCATTCGGCAGGCGATGAACTGGACAAGACGGATGTTTCTGCTGTGGCTGGCGATCGGTCTCGCTGCCATTCCATTGCGCTAGCCTTTGCTAGCGAATTTCCTACGAGCATGGAGGGATTCGAACCCCCGACCCTCAGAACCGGAATCTGATGCTCTATCCACTGAGCTACATGCCCTCGTAACCGTCCTCATCATAGCAGCTTCGCTGAGCAATGAGCAAACCTTACGCTCTTTGGAATCTTAAAGATCATCAACAGGAATGCAGAATATTTCCAGTGAGGACGATAGAAAGACGATCGCTCCAGGAGGCTTTTAATCCTGTCTGTCTTCTCGCTTACAGCAGTTACACTGCGGCTGTTGTTTTTCCAGACCAGCTTGAATCGATATCATCAGTGAGCCAATGCGAGTTAATAAATAGCGGATTGTGGCTAGTGTTTTAGCCCTCTTCGCGAGTAATTCTCTGTGATTGTCATCCACTTTAGTTCAGCCTGCTAGGTTTACGATAAAGCTAACTCATTGAGCCTGTTCACCCTCTGGCTTTTGGGTAGCAATACGGTAAATTTTTGCTGTTGCCCCAGTATCGGCAAACTGTTTCAAGCCTGACTGCTTGCCCTGTTGCTGGTTGATCAATTTACTGACGATGCCATTACAAGCTGCGACATATCGGCTGGAGTAAGGCGATCGTACATCACCTGACCATCGCGGAACCACACAATTCGTCGGGTTTGGCGAGCCACTTCGGGTTCGTGCGTCACCATCACGACTGTGATACCGCTGGCGTTCAGTTCACCAAAAATGTTCAGCACTTCCTGCGTGGTGTGGGAGTCCAGTGCTCCAGTGGGTTCGTCTGCCAGCAAGAGCACCGGACGATTGACGATCGCTCTGGCAATGGCAACGCGCTGCTGCTGTCCGCCGGAAAGCTGAGTCGGTTTGTTGTTGAGTCGGTTTGCCAGTCCAACGCGGGTCAAAGCCTCTGCTGCCCGTTCTTTGCGCTCGCTGGTCGAAACGCCTGCATACACCATTGGCAGCATCACGTTTTCCATTGCAGTCAACTGCGGCAGCAAATGAAACTGCTGAAACACAAACCCCAGCTTACGGTTACGAATGTGCGCCAGTTCTGCATCGGCAATTTGCGATACATCCAGCCCGTCCAGGTAATAGCTGCCGCTGGTGGGACGGTCGAGACAGCCAATCACATTCATTGCGGTCGATTTACCCGAACCAGACGGACCCATAATCGCGCAGTACTCGCCGGATTCCACCGTCAGATTCACATCCTGCAGCGCATGGACGATCGTATCGCCTTCGCCATAGGTCTTTTCGATATGTTCGAGCCGGATAATCGTCTGCATCAAATCCTCCCTATGCGCTCCGCAGCGCCACGATCGGGTCGAGTTTTGCCGCCTGCCGCGCCGGGAACACGCCAAAGAATAAGCCAATGCCGCCCGATACGCCCACTGCCAGCACGATCGCCATCGGGGAAACACCTGCCTTGAGCGGAGTCACCGCCGAGATCAGCGTTACACCACCGACTCCGATCGCCGTTCCCACCACGCCGCCGATCGCCGCCAGAATGATTGCCTCGATCATAAACTGGGTCAGAATATCTTGCTGCGATGCCCCGATCGCTTTCCGCAAGCCGATTTCCTGCGTCCGTTCCCGCACCGAAACCAGCATGATATTCATAATGCCGATGCCGCCGACAAACAGCGAAATTCCGGCGATCGCCGCCAGCATCAGGGTGAGCGCCCCCGTTACGTTGCCCACAATTTCCAGCGCGTCTTTCTGGTTGCGAATGGTGAAATCGTCTTCGTTCGTGACTTTATGCCGCAGCCGCAGCAGGTTAGCAATCTGAAACTGTGCCGCGTTAATGGTCTGCTCGTCCTTGGCGCTGACCGAAATAAAAGTCACTTCTGTCCCGTAAGGCGACTGATTGCCCGTGATCCGGCTCGACATTGTCGTCAGGGGAATAAACACCGTATCGTCCTGGTTGTTGCCCAGAAACGCCCCTTTTGCTTCCATCACGCCGATCACTTCAAAGCTGACATTCTTGACGCGAATTTGCTGCCCGATCGGATTTGTGTCGCCAAACAGCTTGCGTGCCGTGTCAGAACCCAATGCTGCCACCCGGTTGCTGCGCTGTACGTCCAGTTCCGTAAAAAAGCGTCCGCGCTCGACATCGAAATCCCGCACTTCGGTGAAAGCAGGCGTTGTTCCCAAAATCAAAATACTGCTGCGCTTGCTTCCGGTCGTCACGGGCTGCTGGCTCTGAAGCTGCGGCGCAACGGCAGTCACTGTGGGAACCTGCGTTTCGATCGCTTCTGCATCTTCTAACGTCAGCGATCGGGGAATGTCGATCGTGCTGCGGTTTGCCTCTTCGCTGCCCGGAATAATAAACAGCACGTTTGGACCCAGCGACTCAAACTGCTCGGAAGCATATCGCTGCGCCCCCTGACCCACGCCCACCATCGCAATCACCGATGCATTACCGATGATAATGCCGAGCATCGTGAGCGTACTGCGGAGCTTGTTGGCAGTTAGCGTCTTCACTGCCATATTGACGCTTTCTACAATGTTCATTGTTTAGGATTTTTCTGGAGATTCTGATCGGGCGATGAGCGACTCACCAATGAAGGAAGAGGCACCCACCCCCAGAAGGGTCAAGTGGCATTACTGCTGTGGTCTATTCCACTCAGAGTCGGGCGGAATGTCCGTAAACACGCGCTCTCCTGGCTGAATGCCTTCTAAAATCTGGGTCTGGTTGCCGACGGTTGTTCCCAGCACCACCGGGCGGAACTGCGGCTGATCGCGATCGTTTGGAACCAGCACCCCCGATTCACCGTCGCGGGTCACGATCGCCACTGTTGGAACGACGATCGCATCATTCACCGCATCGCCCAGGAAAGTGGTGTCTACATTCATGCCCGATCGCAGCTTGTCTAAACCGCTGGTCAACTCGATCCGCACCTGGAAGGAAGTTACATTTTGCCGCACCACAGCTTCGGGCGCAATCAGGCGCACCCGTCCCTGAAATACCTGATTGGGGTAGGCATCTGCCTGAATTTCCACAGGTTGGCCCACACGCAGTTGCCGTACATCCACTTCGGGCACTTCAGCCAGCACTTCCAGCCCTTCAGCCAGCGCGACGATCGCCGTTGAGGTGGCAGAGGTCGCTTCAGAAGCGGAAGTCGTGGGGGTGACAAATGCCCCTTCCGTCGCAAACTTCTGGGTAATAATGCCGCTAAACGGAGCGCGAATCAGCGTGTCTTCAAACTGCACTTCGACAGCTTGCAGATTGCCGCGTGCTTCCTGAAGTTCTGCTTGGGCAGCAGCAATATCTTCACTGCGGTTGCCGCTCCGAACCAGGTCTAGACTGCGGCGGGCTTCCTGCAAACTTGCCTGGTTTTGCTCCAGGGTTGCCTGAATATTGGCAGCATTGCTCAGCACTTCGTCTAGCGCGTCACGCGAAATTGCGCCCTGGTCGGCCAACTGCTGATTGCGGACAACTCGATCCTGAGCGAGCTGGAGCCGTGCCTGAGTTGCATTCACGACCGCTTCTGCCTGCCGAACTCTTGCCTCCGCCTGAGCGATCTCTTCTGGACGGTTGCCTGCTCGCTGTGCCGCTAGCCGCGCTTCTGCCTGAGCCACTCGCGCCTGAGCCTGGGTAAGCTGTGCCTGAACGCTGCGAGACTCCATCCGCGCCACGATCTGCCCCTGCTGCACGCGATCGCCCTGTTCAACCAGCAATTCTGCCAGCACACCAGAAGTCTTTGGACTCAGGTTAACGGTCTGAATCGGCTGCACCGTGCCGCTTGCCGTGATTCGAACTCGCAAAGCCTCAGACTCAACCGGAACCGTCATGCTGGCAACGTCGATCGTTCCCGTATTACGCTGCAGCAGAGCATAGGTGATTCCGCCTGTACCGAGCAATCCGGCAGCAAGTAACCCGATCGCCCAGGGAGCAGGTTGACGGACTTTACCAATCAAAGGAAGTTGCATAGTCATAGGGGGCGGAGTGGGTTTTGAGCAGATGAATTTTGAGCAGATAGATCTTGAGCAGAAATAATACGGAGAAGCAATACAAATACAGGAAGCAGTACAGGACACAGGACAAGTACAGGACAGACAAGCCACAAATTGACCAGCCGGGGCAAATGAAATTGCTCCAGTTAAAACGATCGCGGAAAGGACTGCTTTTAAGCTAACGACAGAAGAATCAGAAATTAATCGTCCGAATGATTGGATTGCTGCTGCTCTTCATCCCACCGCTGGTCAAGTAAAGGCAGTTCTCGTTCCCAAAAGGCGTGAATATCTCGCATCTCTTTCAGTCGCTCTTTCATGCGAGGGGAAGCACTACCCATGAGATCCATGCCGCGCTGAGCCAGTTCCTTAAAAGCAGTAATCTGAGCAATTCGCTGCTTTGTGAGCTGGGTCCAGGCGTTGGGTTTGATCTGAAAATAGTCGCGTCGATCGCCCGGCAAACTGATCCGTTCTATAAAGCCAATCTGAATGAGCAGCCGCGTCATTGTACTAATCGAGCCTTTACTTGCCCTCAAGACATCTGCAATTTCGCTGTGCGACTGCTGAGGTGGGTCACAGATTAACAGCCATCCAAAAATGCGCCCTGCCATTCGCGGTAAGCCCACCAGCTCGAACATTAAGCCAACTTCTTCAATGAAACGAATTTTTTCAAACGGCGGGTCGCTGCTCAAGGGTTCTGAGAGATCGTTAACGTTGCTTAATTCCAAGAATACCATCTTTAATCCGTTCAGTAAAGATTGAATCTATTGAACGTTTTAGACCTGAAAAAGCTCCTTTGTTTCTGAATATTTCACAATGTAACTTACCTTTCTCAGATTCAGCATCGTCCCGATGGGCTAATCAGCTCAGGTAAGGGCGATACAAAGTAATGCTGCTGTGTTGAGGGCGTGAGGGTAGGCAGCACCTATTCTTACCCTGCTGGAATTCAAGAATTCAGATTTAGACCAGACCCCAACCAGCAGGTATATCGCAAGCAGATCGAGTAGTAGATTCAGAGAGATCAGGCAGATTCATCAGTGAGTGCTTCTTCCTCGCCGATCGCTTCATGCTCAAACAGGCGCACTACCTTTTCAGATTTGCTGAGTTTAAGGACTCGATCGCCTGCATCAGGGCGTTTCAGAAGCGGCACTTTGTCGATCGGCAGTTTTGCTAAGCGATCGGTGCTGGTGAGAACCGTGACTTCTGCGTTGGGCAGAGCCAGGACAGCCGCAGCCAGGGTATCAGTACGAGTCGAGAACTGGATTGCCTGAACGCCTAACCCGCCGCGCGACATCAGCTTGAGCGTTGACACCGGAATGCGTTTTGCATCGCCCTGCGCCGTCATCAGCAGTAAATCATCTTCTTTCAGTGCGGTCACACAGTCTACAAGCTGCTCATTTTTGTGGAGACGCATTGCCTGCTGTCCCTGAGCCGATCGCCCCATGAGGGGAATTTGCTCATCGTTGACTTCAAGCCGCAGCAGTCTTCCGGTCGAGGTTGCCAGAATGAGCTGCTCTCCAGCCTGCGTCAGACGAACAAACCGCAGCTCGTCGCTTTCTTTGAGCTTGAGGGCAGTAATGCCGCGTGCCGTCAGATTGGCAAACTCTGCCAGAGCCATGCGCTTGAGCCGTCCCTCTTTCGTCAGCAGCACTAAATCGAGTCCTTCCAGATCCTCTGGGGCAGAGGGCAGGATGAATGGGGAGACGATCGCCTCTGGGTCGCTTTGAGCCGTGGGGGGCAGCAGCGTCACTAAAGGCGTTCCCTTCGACTGGCGGGAAGTGGTCTGAATTGAGGCAATGCTGGCACTGTAGGCCTTGCCGTCTCTGGTCAGCATCAGGAGGGCGTGCCCCGTATTTGCAGTCTCAGTCTGCACCGGGAAGTCTTCTGCTTCAGTCAGCGTTTGCGATAGAGAAGTTTCCTGCTTTTCCTGGCGTTTTTGATATGCCTTGGGTGTGAACCGCCGCACATAGCCCTTCTGAGTGAATTCCAGCACCACTTCCTGTTCGGCTGTTTCTTCGTCGCCGCCAAATTGCGCCAGTTCTGCCTGGGCGGATGCCAGCTCTGCTGCCGTGATGATGCGAGTGCGTCGATCGTCGGCAAATTTGCGCTTCAGGGTTCGCAGGTCTTTCTTGAGGGATTTCAACAGCTCCTTGCGGTTGTTGAGCAGGCGATCGAGTTCGTCCATCCGATCGTTGAGCTGGTGATACTCGTCCTGAATTTTTTGCCGCTCCATTCCGGTGAGACGGCTGAGGGGCATGGCAAGAATCGCGCTGGACTGTCGCTCGCTAAAGCCAAACCGCTCCTGCATCTGAATTTTTGCGGTGGAACCATCGGGCGATCGACGCAGGATTTCGATCACGCCATCCAGATTGCCGAGCGCAGTCAGCATTCCTTCCAGCAGGTGGGCGCGGGCTTCGGCTTTTTCCTGCTCATAGCGATACTGGCGGGTTAGCGTTTCTTCCCGGAAGTTGAGGAAATGCTGCAAGAGTTCCCGCAGCGACATTTGACGAGGTTGACTATTGGCGATCGCTAGCATGATCACGCCAAAGTTAATTTGCAGCGGCGTCAGTCGATAAAGCTTGTCGAGAATTTGGGCAGGCTGCCCTTCCCGGCGCATTTCGATGACGACGCGCATTCCGTCTCGATCGCTTTCGTCGCGGATGTCGGCAATGCCGTCGATTTTGCCCTGGTTGACCAGTTCTGCGACTTTCTCGATCCAGCCTGCTTTGTTGACCTGGAAGGGAAGCTCGGTGACGACAATCGCCAACCGCCGATGTCTGCCGCGTCCCAGCACAATTTCTTCCAGCTTGGCAACGCCGCGAATCGGAATGCTGCCGCGTCCGGTGCGATACGCCTCACGAATGCCGGAGGTGTCCAGAATCTCGCCGCCAGTGGGAAAGTCGGGCGCAGGAATGAGACGAAACAGCTCATCGTCGGACAGTTCGGGGCGATCGATCAGGGCAATCAGTCCATCGACCAGTTCTCCCAGATTGTGCGGCGGCACGTTGGTTGCCATGCCTACCGCAATGCCGGAGCAGCCGTTGAGCAACAGGAAAGGGAGCTGGGCGGGGAGGACGATCGGCTCTTGCTGCGAGTTGTCAAAGTTGCCGATAAAGTCAACCGTTGCTTCGCCAATCTCAGACAGCAAGCCCTCGTTGCCCACGGCTGCCAGGCGGGTTTCGGTATAGCGCATTGCTGCAGGCGGGTCGTCATCCACCGAGCCAAAATTGCCGTGTCCTTCCAGCAGCGGATAGCGGCTCGAAAAGGTTTGCACCATGCGCACCAGGGCATCGTAGACCGCCTGATCACCGTGGGGGTGATATTTACCCAGCACATCTCCAACCACACGGGCGCATTTCCGGTAAGGGCGATCGGGCGTTAAGCCAAGTTCGTGCATGGCATAGAGAATGCGGCGATGCACAGGTTTTAAGCCGTCGCGCACATCGGGTAATGCCCGACCTACGATCACACTCATGGCGTATTCCAGGTACGATCGCTGCACTTCGGTATGCAAAGCAGTGGCGATCACCTGTCCTGAATTTAAGATGTTGAGTTGTTCAGCCATGAGTCAGATTCCTTTGCAATTCGCGAGTCATAAAATCACGACGGTTGAGGCTGGTTGCCAATTGCCGTGAGAAGTTTGCCAGAAAGTTGTCAGTAAAGTTTACCTATCGAGGCGCAGAGCCTCCCGATCGCTGCTTGATCCGATCGTTTATTGAAACCGTTCATTGAACCCCTTTACCAAACGATCCACTGATTTAACGAACCGATTCAACTATCGGACATGACGATCATCCACGCTTGGACTAAGGTTAGAAAAGAGCTAACAGAGAGAAAACGATGAAAACCGTTCTGATTGTGGAAGATGATTTGATCAATGCGCGGGTGTTCTCCAAGATATTGACAAAACGGGGCGGACTGGAAGTCAAACATACCGAGAATGTCGATGAGGTCATGAAAATTGCCCAGGCACAGGAAGCAGATATTATCCTGATGGATGTTTCTCTGTCACACAGCATGTATCAGGGCAAGCCCGTAGACGGCATTAAGATCACGCAGATGCTGAAGTCCGATCCTCAGACGGCTAGTTTACCAATCATTCTGGTCACGGCACACGCGATGGAAGGCGATCGGGAAAATTTTCTTCGACAGAGCGGTGCAGATGATTACATCTCGAAGCCCGTGGTAGATCATCAGCAGTTTGTGGATCAGGTGATGGCATTGCTGCCACAAGATTGACATTGAAAAATTGCCATTGAAAAACGGAGTAGAACTGATGCGATCGGTCTAGTGAATGCTCAAACTGAGTATATCCGTACTATTCTATTTTGCCAAAAGTTTGACCAACTGACCGTTCTAGAAGCCTGAAAGTGATTCGTGCCCCATTCTGAAGCCTGAATTACTGCCTATCCACAAACTAGCTCAGAAACAGCTCAGGCAGATCGTTTGGATTTAGAAAAACCGAGTAGTTGAGCGTTGGATAGGCGATGGGTGGACGCTGCCAGAAGTAAGTAAAGCACATGCCGCTGTCTGTCCCCGCACCAAAAACCATGTGCTCCCAGCGATCGGGCAGGGTTGACAGAGCCTCCAGCAAGTAATAGTGGCGGCGATTCATTCGCCTTGATTTCAGATCGCAGCGCTCCACTGTCCCCAGCTTGCGAAGAATCTTAAGATCCACTAACCCGCTTTCCTCTGCCACTTCCCGATAAAGGGCTGCTTCGATCGACTCTCCCGGATCAACGCCGCCACCCGGAATTTGCACCGGAGCTTCAACACAAAGCGGATGGTGAAAGAGCAGCAGCTCATAGTCGTTGTGGGCATTTTTCCGCAAAATAAAGGCGCGAACTCGTTCGGAAACTGAAGCTGAGTGAGGAAGATTCATGCCGATCGGATTCATGAAACGCGGGAAATCGTTCAAGTCTATTGTGCTACATTGCCTCTTCAATCTTGCAAGATCAAAAGATTGCGGTAAAACGACTAATATGACCCGGATTACCCTTTACGAACCTCAGTTGTCGCAACCTCAATCGTTTTTCACCGGAGGACAAGCCCCCATGAGCCTTGATAGCTATACGTCACCTGTTGCCGCCCTGCTCACCTATGCCGACTGCCGCGACCTTGACCGCAAGCACCCTGACTGGATTAATTATCCCCAACAGTTTGGGTTGACTGCTGCCGATATTCCAGAGCTAATTCGGCTGGCAACCGATCCAGAAATTAACCAGCTCGACAGCGATCGCATCGAGGTTTGGGCATCCACTCACGCCTGGCGGGCACTGGGACAGCTTCAGGCAGAGGAGGCGATCGAGCCGCTGATCTCGCTATTTGAGCAGGACGACGACTGGATTCTGACCGATATGCCTCAAGTATTCAGCCAGATCGGGGCGGCCGCCGTTGACCCACTGATTGCCTGTTTGTCGGATGACGATCGCGATGTAGAGGCACGCATCTTAGCCTCCGATTGTCTGACGCGAATTGCGAATCAACATCCTGAACTGCGGGAAGCTTGCGTTCAGGCGATCGTGCATCAGCTAGAGCAGTTTGAGACAAATCCAGAAGACATCAATACGATGCTAATCAACAGCATCCTGGATCTGAACCTTGCGGAAGCTGCGCCCTTGCTGGAACAGGTTTTTGAGTCGGGTCGGGTGGATCAGTTCATGGTTGGAACCTGGGCATCGGTGCAGGTTGAGCTGGGGTTGAAACAACGGGAAGATTTTTCGGCAAAAGAGCTGCGCCCGCCCATGCCCGAAGGTCTGATGAAAATGATGAACACTGTGAAAACGATCACAAACTGTGCCCACAAGCCAGAAGGGTTTGGCAGTGCGCCGATCGCCAGCCCGAAGAAGAGCAAAAAGAAGAAAAAGAAATAAGCTGAGAAGATAGCTCAGAGGTCAAGATTGCCTTCCCCTGGGACAGCACCGTTCTGCGTTGCCTCAGCCAAATTGGCGGAGGGATGGTTATGAATGGGGAGAACAACCATAAACATCGTTCCCTCCCCCGGCTTGCTTTTGACGTTAATTGACCCACCGCTGCGCGTCACCAACTGCTGCACGATCGTCAGTCCTAACCCGACACCGCTATCATCCCCAGACTGACGGGCACGGTAGAAGCGATCGAAGATGCGGGGCAGTTCACTGGGGGCAATGCCGACTCCCGTATCGCGAAACTCCATCAGAAGCTGATTGCTCTGCTGTCTGGCTCTGACCCAAACCTGACCGCCTCCGGGCGTGAACTTGATGCTGTTGTGCAGCAGGTTGATCACAATTTGCCTCAGCCAATTGAGCGAACAGGCAACCGGAGGCAAATCTTCTGGAACGGTGTAAGCCAACCGCACGCCCTTTTCCTCGGCAAGCGGCTGATAGGTGCTGACGACACCGGGCACGACTTCGCTCAACCGCAGCGGCTCCTGACTCTCTTCGACGGTGTTTTCGATTTGCAGCAGCGATAGACCGCTTGAAATCAAGTACTTCTGCCGATCGCACTCCCGACTCAGCATCTCCATATATTTCTGTCGCTGGGGCAGTTTGAGGCTGGGTGAATTGAGCAGCGACAGCGCAGTCTTCATCGTGGCAAGCGGGGTGCGGAGTTCCTGCCCCAGATTTTGCATAAACTCGTTTTTTTGCTGAAGCAGCGTCAGCAGTTGCTGGTTTTCTTGCTGCAGTTCAGCCGTCTGCTTTGCCCGCTGTCGATCGATCGCCCCACTGCGCCAGAGGTCTTCCTGTCGCTGCACCTGCTTGGTCAGGAGCTGGGTGAGCAGCAGCGGATCGAGACGCTGCGCCAAACCCTGTGCCTGAAGCTGCTTCCAGGTGAAAGGAATAAATTCTGGCGATCGAGCTGACTCTCCGCAGGCGATCGCCTGATTCACACCCTTGAGCACCGATTGCAGCAGCACCTCATCAAAGGAATAAAGTGTTAAAAGCGGGTGCTTGCGCTCTAGCCCTTCTTCCGGGTTTCCCGTCTGCCCACTCAGCAGCTCGCTGGAGGCTCCACTCTCAATGCTGCTGTTGCTGTTGTTGCGGCTCAGTCGCGGACGATGTGCCAGAATTAGCCCATAAAAATCTGCACTGACTGCTAGCAAAAAATACTCTCGTTTGAGCTGAGTCTCGGCAGCGAGCGTGAGCGGGCAGACCTTGCCGTTGCCAATTCGCTCTGGTTCGGCTTTTGAAACAGGCAAGCCAATGACCGTGACATCCATCAGGTCGCCCGTCCAGTCTGTTGACTGCTTTACAGGAAGTGGCGGAAGTGGAGGCGTTGAGACCGATCGCGGCGGTTTGTCGGGTTGTGGGGTTTCTTCCAGCAAATCAGCCTGGGTTTGCAGCTGGTAGATCTGATGCGGCAGTTGAGCCATCTGACAAAAGCGATCGAGTTCGGTCTGCCAGGCTTTTCCCTTTGGCAGTTTGACCCAAATCACAGCAGGTGACTTTTGCTCTAGCAGAAAATCAAGCAGCAGCCCCACCATAGACTTAAAAGTTGTGGGACTGAGTTGCAGGGAAGGAGCAGCAGAGATAGCCTGAGTTGCTAGCTCATAAAGCGATCGGTCAACCGGGGGCAAAGCAGTCATTAGATTTCGAAGATAGAAAGGGAGAAACGTTGAGGGTGGGACTACTTATATCGATTGTGTTATATCGATTGTGCAGCCCACTGAATGAAATTCGTATTTTTATCTATTAACTTTCTCCATCCTTCCCCTTTAAAGGCGTTAATGCTGCAAAATCGATTTTTTTTCCCTCGTCGATAATACCAGCCGTGCCTGTTCGCGATCGTCAAAATGCACCTTTTCTGTTCCCAGAATCTGATAGTCTTCGTGTCCTTTTCCGGCAATCAGCACGCCATCTCCGGGCTGCGCTTCCAGAATCGCAGTTTCGATTGCCAAGGCGCGATCGGCAATCACGGTTGGCTCTGCGGTTTTGGGAATCCCGGTCAGAATGTCCTGCAAAATCCGATTCGGATCTTCGGTGCGCGGGTTGTCGGAGGTGACGACTACCCAGTCTGCCAGTTCTGCGGCAATGGCTCCCATCCTGGGACGCTTGGTTCGGTCACGATCGCCCCCACAGCCAAACACACAGATCATCCGACCCGGAATAAACGGACGCGAAGCCCGCAGTAGATTCTCTAAGCTATCGGGGGTGTGGGCGTAGTCCACAATCACGCTAATGTCCTGTTGGGCACTGGTTTGCACCCGCTCCATGCGTCCCGGTACACTGCTGAATTGAGGCAAAGCCTGGGCGATCGTCTGCAGATCTACGCCGAGATGTAAAGCTGCACCCACGGCAGCTAGGACATTCGCAATGTTGTACTGTCCCATCAGGGGCGACTGAAAGGGAATTTCGCCCGCAGGCGTATGCAAAATGCCCCGCACTCCGTTGGACTCATATTCCAGATTGCTTGTCCACAGATCAGCAGCGGCATCGGTGACGCTGTACGTCCAAACCTGGTTGCCATCAAGTTGTTCGATCAAACGACGCCCATAGGGGTCATCCTGATTCACGATCGCCCGACCCTTCAAATAATCAGGGCTAAACAGCAGTGCTTTCGCGTTGAAATAGTCTTCTAGATCTTTGTGATAGTCGAGGTGATCCTGGGTCAGGTTGGTAAACACGCCCACCTCAAACGGACAGCCCCAGACCCGACCCTGCGCCAGCGCGTGCGAGCTGACCTCCAGAACGGCAACTTCAGAACCTGCTTTGGCTGCCTCGGCAAGCTGTTCCTGCAGCTCAACGGCAAAAGGCGTGGTGTGAACTGCCGTTTGTTGATAGCCTGACCACCGGGCATAAAGCGTTCCCAGGAGGGCAGTCGGTTGCTGTGCCTGAAGCAGCAAAAACTCGATCAGGTGGGTGGTCGTCGTTTTGCCGTTGGTTCCCGTTACCCCAACCAGACTCATTTTCTCTGCCGGAAAGTCGTAGAAAGCCGCTGCGAGACGGGCACAGGCTTGCCACAGATCGGGATAGGGAATGACGCAGGAAGAGGCATTCGCCTGGGATTCAACCGCTGAAGCTGATTTTTCTGCGATCGTGGTTTGAAATGCCTTGGGGGAGACAATTGCCGCGATCGCTCCGGCAGCAATGGCACTTGACCAAAACTCACCCCCGTCCACACGAGTTCCCGGCATACCGATAAACACATCGCCGGGCTGGCAGGCATGGGAATTGGTCGTTAAGCCTTTGACTTCAGCTTCTAGCGCGGGATGGTCAGACAGGGCTGGCAGTGTGGGCAGGTGGGACAGCAGTTCTTTCAGCTTCATCATCGACAGCTCCTCCTGGAATTGCGATTATTCTGCCTTATTTTTCAAACTCTGCAATAGGGTCTTTTGCAACAATCGCTCGATTTGCTCAGCCGAAGCACGCGGAGAGGCACGCGGAACCAGGACAGGCGGCTGATCGGGCGCAGCAACCAGATAAAGAACAGGAATTTCGTATTGGTATGCCTGAAACCACTCGTCGCGGGTGGTGATGTCGCGCACTTCCAGGTCAAATTGCAAGCTGTGAATCTGCTCCAGCTTTTCCTGAAGTCCTTCACACAAATGACAGCCCGGTTTGCTGAAAAGAATCAGTTTCATGCTAAGAAAAATGAAGGTTCAGCGATGAGAATTCCTGATTTGCATCAGGCGATCGTTATAAAAATCCTATATTTCCGACCGGTTTATGTGCCTTTCTACGGTAGAATGAATTTTGCTATACAAGATTAAATCAGCCTGAAAGAGCGGGTTATGACAAGTTATTCCCCTGAAGCCAAAGACGGACAGCGCGCTGTTGATATCAGTCAATTTGATCTGGAAGAGCTAAACCGTCGCTTTGATACAGCCCATCCCCTGGAAATTCTATCGTGGTGTGCGGCTAACATTCCGAGCGGGCTAGTGCAAACCAGCGCCTTCAACATCGACGATATGGTGATCACCGATATTTTGTATCGTCAGCTCAAGTTTGCTGCACCCGTGCCCGTTATTTTCCTGGATACGCTGTATCACTTCAAGCAGACGCTGGAGCTAGTTGCAAAGGCAAAGGAAGTCTACAACCTGAACCTCCAGACCTACAAAATTCCTGATGTTGATTCGCGTGAAGCGTTTGCTGCTAGGTACGGCGAGGCGCTGTGGGATACCGATATTACAAAATTCCACCACCTGACCAAAATTGAGCCGCTGCAGCGCGGACTGGATGAGCTGGGGACGATCGCCTGGATCACCGGACGCAGACGCGATCAGGCAGTGACTCGCGCCAATATGCCCGTGTTTGAGCTGGACAATCAAAACCGCCTCAAGGTGAACCCGCTGGCAGCCTGGACACGCAACAAGTCCTGGGAATATGCAATGGAGCACAAAGTCATCTACAACCCGCTTCACGACCAGGGCTATCCCAGCATTGGCGATGAGCCGATCACCACTCCCGTCGGCGAAGGCGAAGATGAGCGGGCTGGACGCTGGCGTGGCACAGGCAAAACCGAGTGCGGCATTCATATCTAGTTCTGTTCTGGCTGCTGCGACGGCAGAGTTGCCAACAAGTTCAAACAAATACGAATTCTGATTGGGTGGGCAGTTCGTCCACCTTTTTTAGTTTCAACAAGAATTTTAATTTTTCTTTAGTAAATGTTTATCTGGGATTGGAGTAGGGAAGTCTTGCTTATATCAATTTTGAGAATTTTTGCTCGAACTGCCTTGAGACACAGGTTTGGTCTTCCCCATCCAGATATTCCTCATTCAGATGCATACCCCTCTGATCAAACAACTTAAAACCGGGCGCTTTCAGGTCGATCGCAGGCTGTTGCTTGCAGTTCTGGTTCTATTGCCGATACACTTTGCGCTTGTTAAACTTTCCACGCTCTTTGCTTTTCCTGACGGCACTGCTCCCATTTGGCCCTCATCCGGTATATTTCTGGCGATGCTTTTGATGGGGGGAAGGCGGTTTTGGGTTGTCGTCTGGCTTTGCGACGTTTTGGTGCTTCAAGCACTTTTCTATAGTAATCCCCTGCTCAGCATCAGCATTGCATCGATCGATACGGCAGAGGCACTGATGATCAGTGGGTTAATCTGGCGATTTTTGCCGCGCTATCCGTTTAATCGGGCGATCGATGCAATAAAATTTGTTGCGCTTTTGATTCCCTATCCAATCTTGAGTGCGGTCATTGCCGTTACGGTTCAATGCGTGGGGGGCTTCAGTGCCTGGGAAGATTTTGGCATGCTCTGGCGAAGCTGGTTCACAAGTTCAATTGTCAGCATGCTGGTTGTCACACCAGTGTTACTTTCGTCGTTCCAGGGTGACTCACGACGTTTCGTAAGTCCTGTATCTTGTCGATCGTCGCTTCAACGGCTAAAGCTGGAACTCCTGAAAATCGGGGAGTTTTTGCTGGCAGTGGGGGCGCTTTCAGTGATTGGATATTTTTCGTTCTGGGGAGATGTTTCGATCGAGTACATGATAATTCTGCCGCTGCTGTGGACGGCGTTTCGGTTTGGACAGCGAGAAGCTACTTTAATGATCCTGTTTGCGATCGGAACTGCTGTTGTCGGGACAGCCCAGAATCATGGTCCCTTTATTAAGGAATCCATTGCCCAGTCAATGGTGTTGCTGCAGTCGTTTATGAGTGCGCTGACGATCGCGACTCTGGTATTGGCAGCGGCTGTTCAAGAAAACCGCATCAGTGCCGCTCAGCTCAAACAGGCAAACGATGAACTGGAAGAACGGGTGAATGCCCGCACAGTTGAACTAACGCAAACGCTGCAACAGCTTCAAACCACACAATCGCAGTTGGTGCAGCAAGAAAAGATGTCGAGTTTAGGACAGCTCGTTGCCGGAATTGCACACGAAATCAATAATCCGATCAACTTTATTCATGGCAATCTGACGCATATTCAAACCTATACCCAAGACCTGCTCAGCTTTATCCAGTTTTATCAAACGCACTATCCGCATCCGGCTCCTGAAATTGCAGCAAAGGCTGAAGAAATTGATCTGGCGTTTTTGCAGCAGGATTTAGCGAAAATTCTTAGCTCAATGAAGATGGGCAGCGATCGAATTCGGCAAATTGTGCTGTCGCTCCGCAACTTTTCTCGCATGGATGAAGCAGAGTTCAAACGGGTTGATATTCACGAAGGCATCGACAGCACACTGCTGATTCTGCAACACCGTCTCAAAGGCAAACCCAATCAACCAGAAATTGCAGTCATCAAAAACTATGATTCAGTGCCGAAAGTTGAATGCTTTGCGGGACAGTTGAACCAGGTTTTTATGAATATCTTAGTGAACGCGATTGATGCTCTGGAGGAAGCTGCAGGGATGGGTCGCTGGTCACTGGCAACTGTTGATTCGCAAGGAGTAGATAACAGGTCGAATGTGACCGTTCCGACCATTACGATTCGTACCAAACTGCTGAATGCTAGATGGGTACAAATTACGATCGCGGACAATGGCACTGGCATGAGTGATACAACTCGCCAGCATCTTTTCAACCCTTTCTTCACCACCAAGCCGATCGGCAAAGGCACGGGAATGGGAATGTCGATTAGCTATCAAATTATTACGGAGAAGCATGGCGGTAAATTAGACTGCTTCTCGACGCTTGGAAAAGGAACTGAATTCATCATTCAAATTCCGCTTCGATCGAACTAACCACACGACTTGCGTGAGACAGCGCAGGATGGGATTATCTCTATCGCGTTTCCAGGGGCAAAAAGACCGTCAGAATTTCGCCCTGCTGCGGGTGGTGCTTTACGATCAGCTTGCCGCCCAACACCTGGAAGAGGTTTTTGGTAACGCTCATATTCAGGCTCAGGTTGCCCGTCTCCGGCTGGAACATCAGCAGTTGACCGATCGATTTCAGCGTTGGCATCACGCCAAATTTCACGCCTTCTTTGCCATCCTTCGATTTGCCTTCCGGGTAGGACTCAAACTGCAGCTTGAGCTGATGTCCTGCCAGCGTGACGCGCACATGAATATGGCTGCCAGGGGGAAGGCTGTGGGTAATGCGATCGACCAGTCCCGTGAGTGCCTGATCCAGCATTGTGGGATCGGTGACAACCATCGGCAGCTTTTGCGGCAGACTGACTTCGAGCGTATGACTGTGCTGCGTTGCCTGCTGCTGCCAGCGAGTAATGTTTTGCTGAAGCACCTGCGCCAGGGAAATGGGTGACAGCGGACTGAGCGGGGCACGGGTTTGGCTCGTTTCCAGTTCGGCCGCACGGAAAATCAGGTTAAAGCGATCGATTTGCTCGGTGCATTCGCGATCAATGGTTTCCAGTCTTTTAATCACGTCTGGACTCAGTTCTTTACGCTTCAGCAGCAGGCGGGTCAGAGTGCGAATAGTCGTGAGGGGAGTCCGTACCTCGTGGGCGATCGCCTGAAGCAGCTCTGTGTCAAAACAGGAACCGTTCTGGTTGCCATTGCCCTCTGTGGTGTGGGAAAGAATTGGCTCAACCGAAAAAATCTGCTCGACCTGCTGATTTGACCTTTTCCCCCGCTGCTTAGAAGACAGAGGTGCTTTAGCAGGCTGCACGGTTTTATACACAGCAGGCTTGACGACCGGAGCCGCAATGCTTTCAACCTGTTTGCGATCGTCGGCTTCCAGTTCCATCGGGTCGGGAAGATGGGTCAGCATGAGCCGTGTAAACTGCATCACAGTACGGTAGTCAGGCGCAACCGGGGCGAATTGCTCGACGAGCAACTCCAGATTATTGAGGGCAGGCGTTGAAATCAGCTTCAATCTTGCCTGAATCGATCGCCAGGCTTGCCACACGATTTCTGGTTCAAAAGAAAACAGGAAAGTAGGAAGTCCTGCGGCGGTTTCGCCAACTGCCATCACCAGGCTCAGGGTTGGCGTTAGCACGAGGCAAAATTGCTCTGCGGCAAGCGGATCGCTCATCGTCAAAGGCAGGGTGGGCGGTGTCAGATTTGCGCGATCGATCGGCAAATTTTCAGCAGCGGGAAGCTTGAGCCGCTCCAGAGGAGAGGTAACCGTCAGCGTCCAGGCAGCAAACTGATGCACCAGGCACTGATCCAGCACCGCAACTGGACCCGACAGCACAATTCCTGATACTGCTTTGTCTGCGTTGGCGGAATCGGTGGAATTGGAAGGCTGCAATTGCAGGAGTTCATTCAAGGCAGCGATCGCCCCACTCCACTCGCGTTCTGCCCGGACTTGCTGCTGTGCCGGAAAGCGGGCGGCAGAATTTGGCGCGGGGGACGCACTCAACGCCAAAATTTCACTGAGAGTTGGCAGATACCACTTATACACGACGCTTTACCTATCCGACCTACGGCAAGAGCGAGGAAGAGACACTGAACACAATATGACACTCAATAAAGCTTGCCGTGAAGCCTGATGATGACGGTGGGCTATCCAGGTTCAACGGAGTAATCTCTCTCCCGCTAATACGACGATACCGAGATTTTTGCGATCGAAACAACCTCAGAACCGTACTCTGCAGGTCGCAATGTCCCCCTGTTGGGTGGGTGAGTGAGTGGGTAGGTGAAGGGTAGGGGAGAAGCATTTGGATAGGAAGGATAGGGTGAGTCGAGATTTTCGTTCCAAATGCTTCGCCCAATGCAGGACGTTTGCAGCTCCTCAACGATTCTCCTAGAGAATCTCCCGCTGTAGATAAGGCTGCAATGCTTCTGGAACTTTCACCGCTCCATCCGGCTGCTGATAGTTCTCCAAAATCGCCGCCATCGTCCGACCGACCGCGAGACCAGAGCCATTTAGCGTATGAACAAACTGCGTGCCCTTTTTGCCTGCCTCTTTGAAGCGAATATTGCCGCGCCGCGCCTGAAAGTCTTTGCAGTTCGAGCAGCTTGAAATTTCGCGATACTTGCCGGACGAGGGCAGCCACACTTCCAGGTCGTAGGTTTTGGTTGCCGAAAATCCGAGATCGCCCGTACAGAGCTGAATGACGCGATAGGGCAGCTTTAATCCCTGTAAGATTGCTTCTGCACTTTTCAGCAGCTTTTCATGTTCTTCCTCTGACGTTTCCGGCAGAACAAACTTATACATCTCGACCTTATCGAACTGGTGTAGCCGAATCAGTCCACGAGTATCTCGCCCATAGCTGCCTGCTTCGCGTCGAAAACAGGGCGTGTAGGCGCAAAAATGCTTGGGTAGCTCAGAAGCATCCAGAATCTCATCCCGATACAGGCTGGTGATCGGCACTTCTGCGGTGGGGATCAGCCAGAGGTCATCGCGATCGCACTTAAAGCTTTCCTCGGCAAACTTGGGCAACTGTCCCGAAGCGGTCAGGGTTTCAGAATTCACCAGGAACGGCGGCAGCACTTCGGTATAGCCTGCGGCGATGTGCGTGTTGAGCATAAACTGAATCAGGGCACGTTCCAGTGCGGCTCCTGCTCCAATCAGCGACACAAATCGGCTCTGGGCAATGCGAGTCGATCGCTCAAAGTTGAGAATCCCCAGCTTTTCGCCAATTTCCCAGTGCGGCAAAATTTCTAGATTGGTCGGCAGATACTCATCGCCCCAGCGATACAGCTCCACGTTTTCTTCTTCGTCTTTGCCGATCGGCGTACTGGGATCGGGAAGGTTGGGGATCGTTAGCACAATTCGCTCCAGTTCTGCCTTGATCTCGCGCTCCTGCGCTTCCAGTTCGCTAATCTTTGCCTTGAGCTGGTTGCCTTCGTCTTTCAGCGATCGAATTTCGGCGTCGTCTGGCTTTGCCCCCGATTTCATTTTCTGCCCAACCAGTTTGCCAATTTCGTTGCTGCGGGCTTGAAGCTGCGATCGATTCACCTCAATTTCGCGCTGCTGGCGATCGAGGGAAAGTAGGGGAGACAAATCAAATTCGCCCCGCAAACTGAGCTGTGCCTGAAACGCTTCTGGACTTTCCCGTAGCTGCTTGAGGTCGATCACAACGGCTCCTACGACAATTTCAACCGGACAATTTCAACCAAATCTGTGCCAATAGATCAGGATAACTTGTCTTGGGCTGAAGCAGTACCTGAATGTGAAAGCCTGGCTAATGCAGACGGCATTGGTGCGGGAGATTTAGGCAACCGTCAAGATTTCTACGCCTGTTTCTGTCACGGCAACGGTATGTTCAAACTGAGCAGAAAGCTTTTTATCCTGCGTCTTCACCGTCCAGCCATCTGCTAAAAATCTAAGTTTGCAGCTTCCTTCATTGATCATTGGCTCCACAGTGAACACCATGCCTGGACGAAGCTTTAAACCAGTGCCCTTTTTGCCATAGTGGGGAATTTGCGGCTCTGTATGAAACTGGCGACCGACCCCATGCCCAACCAGGTCGCGAACCACTGAGAACCCGTTTGCCTCCGCGTATTCCTGGATTGTCGCTCCGATATCTCCGATTCTTGCACCCGGCTGAATGGCAGCAATTCCCCGCATCATCGCTTCCTGACTCACCTCAACCAGTTTTCGCGCACTCGGCGATGGATTGCCCACCAGAAATGTTCGAGACGTATCCCCGTGATAGCCATCCAGAATCGGGGTTACATCGATATTGATAATGTCTCCGTCCTTGAGAATTTGTTTAGGACTGGGAATTCCGTGACAAACGACTTCGTTAATGCTGGTACAAATCGCACCCGTAAACGGCGGATGACCGGGAGGAGCGTAGCCCAGCGTGGCACTTTTCGCGCCGTGGGACTGCATCCAGCGATCGGCTTCGTCGTTGAGCAATTGGGTACTGACTCCCGGCTGCACCATTGGCTCCAGATGTTTGAGCAGTCTGGCTGCCAGGTTTCCAACGCGCCGCATTTTGTCGAGTTCTCGTGAGGAAAGCAGGACAATCTGGCGATCGATCGGCTGCAGTGAAGCGGTTCCGCGAGTTGCAAGCAGGTTTTGGCTGTGCATGATTTGCGATCGGGTTTGCGATCAGGTTTGCTATGCCATGCTAGCACAGCCTAGCCCAGCACACCACAGGCTAATATGTTGCTTGTATGCTGAATTGAAGAGGTTGTTTGAGAAGTGGCAGAGATCCTGCATTGCCCCCTAAATCCCCCACGAGTGGGGGACTTTGAAATTCTTAGGTCAGCGAGTTTGCCCGTGATTGGGGAAAGGGGGAGGTTCAGATAACGATCGTGACTTTTCAACCTCCCTTCCACTAGCAAGCGTAAACTTGAGGCTGAAAGCAAGATGGGCGGCAAAACAGATTTAGACAGAGTTGTTGCTTACATTCCTTCTGAGTGGAAAAAAGAGCTGGAGGAATGGGCAGAGGCAGACGAGCGATCGGTTTCCTGGCTGGTTTCAAAGCTGATTGATAAGGCTTTGCAGGAGCGGCGGAGTCAGCAAAGCCCTTCAAAGATCGTGAATTTGCGCTGAAAATTGCAACACAAAATCGGCTTTTTTGAGCGCTTGCTAATTGAAGACAAGCAATTGAAGACAAGCAAGAGTCACCTAGCAGGCTGTTCCGAATTTTGCCCCAATCATCACTGCTTTTGCTGGTTATCCTGTAATTCTTAACCCGACGCCAACTTTTCAGCTTTGTTCTACACTCCTGCTGTTTTTAGCTCGATCGCTGTAATCCGAACCGCCCCCTAACCCCCCAACTCGCGCTTTAAGCGCGGCAAACCACAAGTGGGGAACTTCCGAACCGCTCAAATTTATCTGTATTTCAAAGTCCCCCAGAATGGGGGATTTAGGGGGCGTGCAAGATCTTTGCGACTGATCAAACAGCCTCTTAATTAGTCGAAAGCTTTGCTGCTCAGGAGCCTCAGTCTTCTAATTTGTGGCGATCGATCAGTTCTCTCGCGTGATCAGATTCCAGATAGAGATCGATTGCTTCACCAACAACCCGATTCATTGAAGTTTCTTTAACTCCTGCTAGACGCTTCAACAGACTGTAAACGTCCTCAGAAACCGTTATTTTAAGCTGCTTCTGGTCTGCTTTCCTGGCGTTCATATCCAAAACAGGAGTTGTAGTCTCAGTTATTCTCCTGTATGATGCGATGCAGGTGGTGTGTATGCACCACTTTTGAACATTTGCACTAGAGAAACAATACTCATGACTACCCTTTCCGATGACGAGGTCGCCCTCATTCGTTCTCTCCTGACTTCCATTCGATCGATCAAAGTGCGCGATATCGATAAAGCCCTGGTGATTCTCAGCAAAGCAGAGCGACTGTCAAATAATCGATTACTCCATCGAGGGAACGGCGAAGCCTCGCAGCAACCGGGGGATCAGCCATGCTCGTTCTAAATGATGCTCAGGCGATCGTCGTCAAAAATCTGCTGACCAAAATGCTGGTCAATGACACTTATTCTGTCAGTCAATTAGAGGAAGCGATCGGGTGGTTTGAGCGAGAAAGCGATCGCGTGTCTTGTCCCTTTGAGCAAGTGTGGAGCAAAAATCTAGCACAGGAAATCGTTCGAGAACTACGCAATCAAAATTAAGAAAATTTCAAAGTCTCCCAGAATGGGGGGGATTCAGGGGGCGTGCAGGATCTTCGACTGATCAAATTCGTCGATCGCGAACTGGCAGCATAAAGAAACTATGCAGGCAAATTCAACCAGCTAAATACCTCGGCAGGAGAGAGCGAAAGCGCAATGCCTTCCAGAACGGGCAATGGTTCTGACCCCCGGTAGAACTTGACGCGAGATTCAGGAAATACTGCCAGAATGCTTTCATCCTCAGGGGCAAGTAACCAGCCCAGCTCTGTGCCATTTTGAGAACAGTGCAGCAAATTCTCTAAAACTTTAGTCTGCGACTGGTCAGGCGATAGAATTTCAATTGCCCAATCTGGATGCAGCTCAAATCGATTTGCCACCCGACCCGAAGCAGAACGGGGAATTCTCTGCCAGCAAAACACCGAAACATCGGGAATAATAGAAGCACCGCCAAATGTGTAGCGCAGTTCAGAAAAGGCTTTTGCAATCCTCGGTTCTTCTGCAGCTCGGTCAATCCGTTTGCAAAGTTCAACCTGTAAGGTGCTGTGTTCTCCCTGTGGCATTGGCTTCTGGATAACTTGACCATGAATAAATTCGCTGGCTGGTTTAGTTTCTGGGAGCTGCAGAAACGCTTCTAAAGTCAGAGGATGGGCAGGCGTTTGAATCATCTTGCCTCTATCAGGGTCAGGGAGTTCCGAGTTGGAAGATCTGCGCTGGGGTCAGTTGCAGGGTGGAAAAGGTAGGTGAAATGAGGCGATCGTCAGCTTGAAACACTCCAACTTCGCGATAGTTTCCATCCTGCCACTGCAAAATCGTTACGGTTTGCTGTTCCGGGTCAACCAGCCAGTATTCAGGAATGTCTCTGGCTGCATACTGCTCGCGCTTGCGAATCAAATCCCGATCGCGGTTCTGCTTGCCAGGACTCAACACTTCTGCAACCAGTTGGGGAGGAGCCATCTCCAGGGTGATGGTCAGGCGTTTTTGGGTGAGGGCGAGATGTTCTGGTCGGAGGATCACCAGATCGGGAAAGCGATTCGCCGGATCTTGGGGCTGCAAAACAGGAACCTGCACTTCACAACGACCGGGATGAACCCATTCCAGCGGCACAATGTCAGCAGCAACCAGCAGGAAGAAGATTCGATTGGCGATCGTACTGTTGATTCCCGATTCTGGCGGCACTTCGACTAGCTCTCCATCAATCAGCTCAAACCGCCCTTCCCGGTAGTTGGCTGGATTGTCACTCCACACCAGGTACGCTTCAAAACTGGCAAATTTCGCTTTGGCTTGCGTCATCATTCCACCTCAGCATTTGAGCTTCACACATTAAAGCGGAACAGCATCACATCGCCTTCCTGCACGGTGTAATCCTTGCCTTCGCTGCGTACCAGCCCCTTCTCCTTTGCTGCACCCATCGATCCGGTCGTCACCAGATCTTTGTAAGCCACAGTTTCAGCCCGAATAAAGCCCCGTTCAAAGTCCGTGTGAATCACACCTGCCGCCTGGGGAGCCAGCATTCCGGCTTTGATTGTCCAGGCGCGAGTTTCCTTGGGTCCAGTGGTGAAGTAGGTGCGGAGTCCCAGCAGATCGTAGGTAGCGCGAATCAGAGACTTTAAGCCGCCTTCCTGCACGCCCAGCGATTCCAGAAATTCGGCACGATCGGCTTCGGGAAGCTCAACCAGTTCTGCTTCCACCTGAGCCGACACGACCACCACCTGAGCATTCTCCTGCTTTGCCAGTTGCCGCACGCGATCGACCCACTCATTCCCGCTTGCCAAATCATCCTCAGACACATTCGCCGCGTAAATCACAGGCTTGCGGGTCAGCAGCCCCAGCACTTTGATCAGGAGTTCTTCTTCCTCGTTCAGTTCTACCTGGCGGGCAGGTTTGCCTTCGTTGAGAACCGGAACCAGCTTTTCCAGAACGGTCAATTCTGCCTGAGCTTCTTTGCTGGTGCGGGCTTGCTTGCGAACGCGATCGATCCGTCTTTCGATTTGTGCTAAGTCAGAAAGAGCCAGTTCCAGGTTAATAATTTCAATGTCGCGCACCGGATCAACTGAACCTGCGACATGGATGATATCGTCGTTGTCGAAGCAGCGCACCACATGAACGATCGCATCGACTTCGCGAATGTTGGCGAGAAACTGGTTGCCCAAGCCTTCGCCCTTGCTTGCGCCTTCCACCAGTCCGGCAATATCGACAAACTCCACCCGCGCTGGAATCGTTTCTGCCGAGTCAGAGATTTTTGTCAGCACCTGCAGCCGCTCATCGGGAACTGCCACTACTCCAACATTCGGTTCGATCGTACAAAAGGGAAAGTTCGCCGCTTCCGCCTTGGCATTTGCAACAAGCGCATTAAACAGCGTGGATTTGCCTACGTTGGGCAGTCCGACAATTCCGGCTCTCAGCATGGTCTAATCCCTGGTCTATCCCTTTGATGTCTTGATATCCATTGTCCAGTGTGCCAGGTTTTGGACGGAATCGACTATTTGACCTAGCTCCACCCTGCTTAACCCCAGCCCGAATGCGTTACCTGAGTCATCAGCAGTTCCCGGATACCAGCGCTGCCAATTTCGATTGCCAGAGCCGCCAGCAAAAAACCGAGAAGCTGGGTGGCAATCACTGCGCCTTCTGCACCAATGAACTTATCAATCCAGGTTGCCTGACGAAAGATAAACCAGGTTACAGCCATCGCCGCCACAATTCCGGCAGCAACGCTGAGGTGTCCGGCAGCAGAAGGCGCGTTTGACATTAGGAGCATGACCGTGGTGAGGGTTCCGGGTCCGGCAAGCAACGGCAGAGCTAAGGGCGTAATGGCAACGTCGCGTCCCTGTTCCACGATCGGTTGATCGAGTTCGCCTTTGAGCATATCGAGCGCGATCAGCAGCAGCAGCAGCCCGCCTGCCACCTGAAGCGATGCCATACTGATGTGCAAATAGTTGAGAATATATTTTCCGGCAAAAGCAAAGGTCAAGATAATCAGCGTGGCAATAATACTGGCGCGATCGACCACGCGGTTTCTTTCCGGCAGATCCATCCCTTTGGTCAAAATCAGGAAAATCGGCGCATTTCCCAGCGCATCAGCCAGCACAAACACGGCAACAAACGTCCGAACAAAGATCGAGATTTCGATGGAGAGTTCCATCCGCAGCTCACAGCTCCTAGAATTTCTCCTTTAAGGTAGCTTGATCGATCGATCCGTTTCATCCTGCCCGCGATTGAACCGGGATAGCCCGTAAAATTTCAATTAGTTTCCCAGCAACTTAAAAAAGATCCGAATCATTAAGATTTAACAAAATGTGGCAGCAGCGATACACTGATGAGGATGTTGAGGTAACGGAATGTTAAGCCTATGCGTTCTCATTCGCTGGTCAACCGTTTGCTGACGGCTAGCCTTTTTGCAACATCCTGTCTCGGAACTCTAGCGCTGTTTGGCTCCGTCCCAATGCTGCCCGGCGTCACAGCTCGAATCGCCGGGATACTGCCTGATCTAGCTGAGTTTGCGCTTGATGATTTGCTGAACCAGCCAATGAGCTATCAGCGGAGCGCATGGGTTGCCCAAATGCCTAAAGCGCATCGCCCGCCTGTTCGCCCTGGCTACCCGCAGCGATCGTCGGCTGAACTGCTGCGATATCGGCTGTCGCGTTAGCCCTATCCATCACTCCAGCATAGAGTCTCATGGCGCAATGGGATAAGATAGCTTGGCAAACGTGAATCGCCAAAAGGGCGGGAAAGTTCGGTGGAAGTCCGACGCTGTGCCGCAACTGTGAGTCTTAACGGTGAGTCTCAAGAGTCAGTCTCAAGAGTCAGTCTCAACGGTAAGCCCAAGCCAGGATGCCCCCTTGCCGGTTTTTCACTCTATTTCCTGCGTCGCACGGGAAAAGGGTTCTTGTGGATATGGTGCTTTCATCCTCTGATGTTTTCAGTTCTTTCTTAGATATCACTCCAAAAGATTCGCTGGATCTTGCCGATCGCGAGTCGGTCAACGCTGTGCAGCTTGCGCCACTGCCGTTCCATCGTCCGGTGCTGCTGGTCGGGCACGGTAGCCGCGATGCAGATGGTCGCCAAGGATTGCTGGACTTTGCCGAGGCATATCAGGCGCTCGATCCGTCGCGTCCCGTGGTTCCCTGTTTTCTGGAGCTGACGGAGCCAACAATTCAACAGGGAGTCGATCGCTGCGTTGAGCAGGGCTACACCGAACTGTCGGTGCTGCCCATCCTCCTGTTTGCAGCGCGCCACAATAAATTTGATGTCACCAACGAACTCGATCGCGCCCGCCAGCGGCATCCCCAAATCAAGTTTCACTACGGCAGACATTTCGGCATCACGCCCGGCATTCTCGATCTGTGGCAAGCGCGATTGACAGAACGGGACGGTTCTCAGTGGAACCCCAAGGGAATCGATCGCAGCGAGACAGTGCTGCTGTTCGTCGGACGAGGCTCAAGTGACCCGGATGCAAACGGCGATGTCTATAAAATGGCGCGGATGATGTGGGAAGGCAGCGGCTATCACACCGTGGAAACCTGCTTTATCGGCATTACCCATCCTCGTCTGGAAGAAGGCTTCCGCCGTGCCAGACTGTATCACCCCAAGCGGATTGTGGTGCTGCCCTATTTCCTGTTTACTGGGGCATTAGTTAAAAAGATCTTCAACATTGCGGACGAGCAGCAGCGCCTTTATCCCGAAATTGAACTAACCTGTTTGCCCGAAATGGGTCTGCATCCTCAGCTTTTCCATGTGCTGCGCGATCGCGAGATTGAAACCCAGCTCGGTCAGGTGCAGATGAACTGTGAAATGTGCAAATTCCGCTTGGCGGCAATTGGTCAGGGCGGCGCACAGGGGCATTCTCACGATCATGGACACTCCCACGCGCATTTCCATGATCACGGACATTCCCACAATCCTGATCATGGGCATTCTCACAATCCTGATCATGGGGCGATCGACCCTTACGCAGAGCCAGAACAGTATCATCAGCGGATTTGGAATGTGCCCTAGCTGAGCGCGATACACTGAAAGCAGCAGGCGGAGGAACAGGAAATGTCAGAGGCAAAACCGGATACAAAAGAATTTGTGGTAGGCGATCGGGTGCGAGTTGTGGCAATGCCGTCTTATCTGAAAACAGGTGACCCCATGCCAATGCTGCGTCCTCCTGGTCTGGTTCAGCTAGGAGAAGAGGGAATTGTTATGGATCGTCGTCCCGGCAATTATTGGGGCGTCAAGTTTGCCAGAGGCATTTTTCTGATGGAGAGCCAGTATATTGATCCGGTGTTGCCTGAATGAAGCATTACTGCTCCATCTGTATTTTTCTTGCGACTTCACACTGCAAATCCTGAACAATAAATCCTGAACAATTCTGAGTCATTTTGCTCCGTCTGCACCTTGTGGGCGGAGTTTTGTGTTATGGGTTGCGAAATTAAGGCGCAGAATTCTGCGATCGACTACTTGATTACTCATTAAAATTTGTTATATTTCTTAATATGATAGTGAGTATATGCTCACCGTTTGACCGCTTCTGGACATCTTGCTTTACATCTCCAGGTTCAACCCGGTTCTTTTGCACTCATCCTTCCTCATTTAGACAAGCCATGAATTTTGCAAAACGTCTTACTGCGACAGCGATCGCAGTCCTTCAGCCTAATCTCACCCCAAACTACCTGTTTCAAACTGCCTGGACAATTTTGCGCGTTGTGGCAGGCGTCGTGATGATCCACAACGGACTCGACAAACTCTCGAATATCGAAAGCTTCGCTCAAGCATACGTTGAAGTGATCGGGCTACCCTTCCCAATCTTCTTTAGCTATGTGGCGGCTCTGACCGAGCTGATTGGCGCACCGCTGCTGGCACTGGGTTTCCTGACTCGTCCGGCTGCGCTGGGGCTGTTCTCCACAATGCTGGTCGCAATGTACCATCACGTTCTGGTGGCAGGCTTGAGCATTCCCTACCTGGAACTGTCGATGCTCTATGCGGCTTGCTTCCTGTTCTTCCTGGTGAATGGCGCAGGTCTATTTTCTGTCGATGCGCTGCTTGGCGGCTGGTTGAGTGCGGCTACGGCGGCTCAGATTCCGGCAGCAGGAATGGCTGCATCAAACGCAGCGGTTTCCCAGGAAGCAGCGGTTAAGTAAGCCGAAAAGTTGAAACGACCCGCCTGCGATAACTCGACCGCTTGAGGCGCAGCGATAAATCGATCGCCCCAAAAACTTGCTCAGGCTGTGAGTCTGGAAGAGGGTACTGTGAAGTGCTGTACCACTGACCGATTTACGCTAATTTCGATCAAATGAGCGAGTCGCAGTTGGGCGATCGGTTCTTTTAAAGTTTCAATGCCCAGGATCAGCGCCTCTGCCACTTCAAAGCTTGGGCACACAATCCGAAGAACGCCCCAGCGTCTTGACAGCTTACAGCTTTGTAGACAGCGAATTTCTTCAAGCTGACGGGGATTTTCGCGGTAGAAGCTGAAGATGAGTTGGGTGAGTTGGGCGTATAGGTTCATCATCCTCGAATCCTCTTATCAGACGCTTAGCAAGTCAGGAAAAACCAGCAGCAAAGAAAAAATCAGCGATGGAAACCTGCACAGCTCAGCTTCTCGATCGATGTCCTTGCCCTATTTCCTATTGAAGTGCAGCATTTCTTTGCTGGGAGCGACTGCAAGAAGATTTAACGTCTAGATTGTGAAAAAGGATAATTTGAGAAACTGCCAAGACCCTCTCTCTGAAAGGGTTTTACAAATTAAACACCAGAAATTTTCACTTCATCTTTTGCAATATTCGATCGCGTTTCAGAAATATAAATTGATAAAGAAAGATTGCGAGCGTCACAAAATTAGCAGTATCAACACAACTAAAGTCAGCAACATCAGCACAGTTGATAAGAAACTGGGTTCGGGTTCAGAAATATCTCGGCGAAAACCGCACCAAAGGCAAATAAAGTAATGGGCGCTGCGCTGATAGAGCGTGCGCTTTTCACAGCGGGGGCACTCAGAAAAGCAATCGGGTTCATCGGGATAGGGATAAATTACTTCTCGATGAGTGGGAGGCAGACGGCGATCGTTCATCGGGAACTCCTAGGGACTAAGCGTAGAGGCTAAGAGAAAAATCAAAGGTAAAGTTAATAATTGGGATCAGGCTTTTACAGTTGGGAGGGCACGCTGTTCGATCGGCAGCTCTAGCCAGTCGCTGAGTTCTTGCGACAGCCAATCCAGTTCAGGCATGGTCATGTTAGACAAGTGATAGACCTGAGTTCCTGCCCAGATCAGTATTTCAGCTTCTACACGGGTGCGTCCGTCACCTTCCGCGCTTTCAACAACTTTGATGTAGGGGTTAACTCGTTCTAGCTTGATCACCTCTTCTCGTGGAGACGATCGTGAATGAAAGCAAACACCGAAAACATAATGAGTTAGCTGGATCTGAGTCAATGTAATTTTGAGGCGACAGTGACCAAATAGGGAATAGATCAAGTTAAGCCAAGAACGACCGATTAGATAGATGAGAAAAATCATAATCAGCCAACCAAGAATCGGAATTAGCCCAAGCGCGAGGAACGGCATCGAGAATATCGTAGTGAAAACGCAGCTACAGAAATCAAATAGTTTGAAACCTTTACTAGGAAATTTCAGAGAGAATTGATCGATCGATTTCTGAAGCACGATTTGAGTATGGGCAGGTTTTCGACGGCTCAATTCATCGTCGCTGGATTCAGACAGTTGCTTTAAGGCGTCGAGAGCTTGTCTGGTCGATTTGAAGCGGCGTTCGAGCGTCGGTTCGGTCATTTTTCGCAGCCAGCGAATGAATGCGAGATCGACATTCGTGAGGCTTTCCAGATCCATCCGTCCGGGCGAGTGAGAGAGCGCATCGGCACTAATTCCCGTCAGCAGCGCAATGAGCGTGATCCCAAGACTGTACAGATCAGAAGCAGGAACGGTCTGTCCGGCAAACTGTTCGGGTGGAATGTAGCCAAAAGTGCCCACGATCGTCACCGTGCCCTTGCCGCTAAACTCGCTGGTCTGGGCAGCGCCGAAGTCCACCAGATAAATCTGCCCGATCGAATGTGCCGATCGGTTACTCAGCAGAATATTGCTGGGTTTAATATCCCGGTGAATGATGGGAACAGTGCGATCGTGGAGTTTGCCCAGCAACAGCAAAAGCTGTTCGGCAATGCTTTTCACTTCTGCCTGAGTAAACGTGTGACCTGCTTCCAGATAAGACTCTAGCGATCGGGCTTCGAGATAGCTCTGCACCAGCACAAACCCCCTGACATCCTGGAAATCCAGCTCGAAGTCATCCAGGTAGCGCGGAATCTGCGGCAGATCGAGCGATCGAAGGAGCTGGGCTTCCCGTTCAAACAGCTTGATATCCTGCCACTGAATGCCTGTGCCAAACAGCAGCACTTTTAGAACAACGAACTGGCGAGTTTGGCGATCGAGTGCTTTCCAGGTTTGCCGTCCGGTTTTGTCGCTGAGGCGATCGAGAAGCTGATAGCGATCGACGAGGATCTGATTTTGAAGAAGCATAGACCCTTCCAGTGAGAGGATGGCTGGATACTTCTATTGCAGCAGTTTTGAGCGGACGGATCCAGTCCCTGGATTGGGTCAATTTTGGGTCAACTGGGGTCAGTTACAATGTAGGGCGAGAAGGTGAAGCGGTAGAGGATGAGCAACAGCCATGTGTAGGGCATCGGCGGCAGGAAGAGAAAGGATTCATCAGGCGTTGTCTCAAAAGGGCTTCAGCCCCAACTCGCATGAAACCCTCAGCGTTGTGCTCAAAATTGCCTCTCAGCGAACCTGGAAGCGATTTTACTACGCAGAGAAGCCTGTGCGCTGTGCAACATTTCGGCAGTTTTGCGAATTTCTGGGCTTAAACTGGCAGGAAGTGGTAGACCCTACAACGCTGAGAAAACAGCCGATTCCACAGGATTTTGACTCTGCGCCGATCGCCGCCCCTTGCTTTGGGAGACAAGAGGAACTGCAAAAGCTGAAGCGATGGCTCCTGGACGACGATTACTATCTGGTGATTTTATACGGTCTGGGTGGCGTGGGCAAAACAACCCTGGCACGCAGGCTGGCAGAAGAAATCAAACCGCAATTTAGTCAGGTGATCTGGCAGACGTTTTCCTACAGCGATTCGCCGGAACGCATTTTGCAAGAGCTACTCGATCGCCTCTCCCCAGGAAGCCTCAGCTTTGCTGATTTTCAGGTTGGGTTATCGGTTCGATCGCTGACCGAGAAGTTATTGACCGCGCTGCGGCAGCAAAAAGCACTAGTGATTCTGGACGAAACCGGCTCCAGGGATGTTGACATTGCAAAGCGACGGGAGGCACATCAGCAGTTTTCCAGGCTGTGGCAGGCTCTCAGCACCAATCAGCGGAGCCGCATTGTTGTAACTACCTGTGAGAAGCCGCCGGATTTTACCGTTCTCACGGGGGCAGCAGGGGGCAAGGGGCGATCGTATTCGCTGGGCGGCTTGGATGAAGAGGCTTGCTATAAACTGCTCGAAACGCACCAGCTTGCATTCGACGAGCAGAGTGCCGGACAGTTGATTGAGCTTTATGGCGGTAATCCAATGGCATTGACGCTGGCGGCTGCAACGATTCAGCAAAGCTTTCACGGGGATATCACTCAGTTTTTGCGATACTCTTATCTGCCGGATGCGGTGGAGGCGATTTTGGAGCAGCACTGGAATGGCTTAAACGCTCAAGAGCGATCGGTTTTGTGCTGCTTGGCAAACAGTGAACCCCTGCACCTGGATGAACTGCGAGAGAGCTTGACTCAGCAGGTGGGAAACGATCGCGATTTACTGCGAGCAAAGTCGGCACTCGAACGACGATCGCTGCTAGTGAGTGTGGCTGAAGGCAACCAGGTGCTGTACACGCTGCAGCCGATGGTGCGTCGATTTTGTCAGCGGCGATGCGGCTAAAAATGCGGGATTGAGTGCGCTCAGCGAAGAGGGATTACGGCTGCGGAACTTGCTTCCTGATTTCAGATTTGTGTGCGAAGATGAGGAAAATTTCAGCTTTTATTCCCCCTTCTTTGCTCATGAGCGACTGCATTAATCCCTCCTGTCCCGGCAATCGAGACAATCCTGATCTGGCACAATTCTGTCAGTTTTGCAGTACTCCTCTGACGATCGAAGGAAACCGGGGGCATCGCTATCGGCTGATCAAACCGCTGAGCTACGGGCATCCTTACACCGAGATTTTTAAGGCGATCGATCTAAAAGATCAGCAAACCAAAGTATTCAAAACGCTGAAAAATAGCAGCCCAAAGCTGGTTGAACTATTTCAGCGGGAGGCAGATTTGCTGCTTCGCCTGAAACATCCCGCAATCCCACACTATGAGGATTACTTTGAGTTTTTAGTGCCTGCGGCGCAGAATCAGCTTTTGCGATGCCTGGTGATGGAATACTTTGAAGGGGTGGATTTAGAGCAGTGGGTTCAGGATAAAGGCAAGCTTGACGAAACCACTGCGATCGATTGGTTAAAACAAATTGCGATCGTTTTAGGATACGTTCACGGCAAGGGCTGTTTTCATCGAGATATTAAACCGTCAAACCTGCTGCGAAAAGCAACGATAACCGGAAAAGATGAGCTAGCCCTGATCGATTTTGGGATTGCCAGAGAAACGGAAAAGACGCTGGTGAATGGTCATCATATGACGATCGCCTATACCAGCGGCTATGCCCCGCCAGAACAGGCACAGGGCAAAGCCCTGCCGCAGTCTGATTTTTATGCGCTGGGGCGGACGTTTATGCATCTGCTAACCGGGCTGAGTCCGAATGATCCCCATCTGGATCTGGCGAACTGGAACTGGGCAACAAACTGTCCAAACTCGCGCTTAATTCCTCTGATCGATCGAATGACGCAAGACGATCCAAATCAGCGTCCTCAAAGTGTGGAAGAAATTTTGCAGGCGATCGATCAGTTGAGTCAGCCGAACGTTGTGGTTGCAGCGTCTCCAGCGTCTCCTACTGTTTCTTCACAGCTTCATTCTGCGTCTTCTCATTCTTCTCCGCGAGCTTCTCTCAATTCATTCTTTAAACCTTCTGTGTCTCTCTCATCAACGCAATCATCAACGCAATCATCAACGCGATCTTTATCGACAAAATCCTTCAGGTTTAAACCCTGGATGTTTCTGCTGCTGGGGGCGATCGCCTTAATTGGGGGAATCGGACGAATGGCTTATTGTCGATCGAATCCGGCTGCCTGTGGGTCTGTTCTTGGCGAATCGTTCTCTCCATCGAACTTGCGTCCGGTCGATCGCCTGATCAGTACTGGAGAACAACCGATCGAAGAGGTTGATCCCGCACTTCAGCTCACAGAGTCCGAGCCTTACGGAAAACTAATGGAACAAGGGATGCAGTTGTTCTATGACGGTCAGGACTATAACAGTGCTGCCGAGCAGTTCAAGCAGATTCGTATCACGGCTAGTGAGATTCGCGCAAAGACTACAGATCCAAACGAAAGAGGTCAAGCAGATCGAACCCTGCGAAATCCGTTGCCCCTGATCTACGAAGGCAATGCGACAGCCCGCCAGCGCAGCAAGGATCTTGGACAACCCATTTATTCGATTGGGGTTGCTGTTCCTTTGAACACTGCCCCCGGAGTAGACACGCTGCGGGGAGTTGCGCTGATGCAGCAAAAAGCGATCGCTGCTTATGGAATCAACATTGAGTTTGTGCTGGCAAACGATCGCAATATTCCCGCGCAGTCGAAGGCAATTGCTGAAGCCCTGGTGAAGCGACCAGGAATTCTGGCGGTGATTGGGCATTACACCAGTTCAAACACCTGTGCAGGATTATCGGTTTATGATCCGGCGAATCTGGTGCTGATCTCGCCTGTGAGTACGGTGTTGAATCTGCGATCGAACTGTAGCACAACGCGAAATCAGGTCTTTTTTAGAACAACTTCATCCACTGCAGTAGAAGCGGCAACGCTAATTCGATATCTGGGTGAGCCGCAGGGACTCAACAAAGCAAATCCAAGAGTTGCGGTATTTTATAACCCAGAGGAATCGGACGATCCCAAAACAGCCTTTAGTCCTGATCTGACCGAGCAGTTTACAACTCAGCTTCGTGCCAACGGCGGCGAGGTTGTCAAAGAGGCGATCGATCTCTCTGATCCCAATTTCGATGCGGAAGCTGCGCTCCAGGACGTGCAGGATGCTGATGCGCTGGCAATCTTGCCTGACGGACGGTTTGATCAGCCTGCCTTTCAAAATGCCGTGAAGCTGATCGAAGCCAATCGAGGAGAGAAAGTGATCCTGGGTGCAAACACCGTCTACTCTCAAGAAGTGTTTGACCAGGTGAGACAGCAGGCTGGCGATCGGGCACTGGGGAATCGGCTGATTATGGCAGTGGAATGGCAGCAGCAGTGTGGCGCACCCGACTTTTTGGAGGAGGTCGATCGAACCTATGTCGGCGGAGGCATTAATCGCCGGACTGCACTTGCCTATGAAGCAGCCCAGGTGCTCGTCGAGCAGATCAGGCGCAATCCAAATATCAATCCCGCCCAAATGCAAGCCGCCCTGGCAGGGTCAACCCCGATCCAGAGCGACGTTGTCAACAACACGATTAGCTTTTCCCCGAATGGCGATCGAGAAGAGTATGATTCCCGCTTACTGGTGACGCTGGCGCGGCAAAACAATCAGCTTCAGGTCGTTCCTCTCAATACTCCTCTGAATGGTCAGTGCCAACCGTCTTAGGCTCAGGAAGTCGGGGCATCTTCGTGGGAAGGGGCTGTTCCTTTCGATGCGCCGGGCCATTTCCAGTTGAGGATTTCGTCCTGGTCTACGCCGTGTTCATAGGCATAGTTGCGGCAGGCAATTTGCATGTTCTTAAACCGTTCCTTGGCATGTGCTCCGGCAACGCACAGTTTAGGAACGCGATCGATCACATCCATTGCCAGACTGAAGCGATCGATATTGTTGCTAATTGCCAGTTCCAGCGGCGTGTTGATGTTGCCTTTTTCTTTGTAGCCGCGCACATGCAGATTGATGTGGTTTCTGCGGCGATAGGCAAAGCGGTGAACCAGCCAGGGATAGCCGTGGAAGTTGAAGATGATCGGTTTGTCGATCGTGAATAGGCTATCAAAGTCTTTGTCGCTCAAACCGTGGGGATGTTCGCTTTCCGGCTGAAGCTTGAACAGATCGACCACGTTGACAAAGCGAATTTTCAGGTCGGGAAATTCTTCCCGCAGCAAAACGGTGGCTGCCAGTGCCTCCAGTGTGGGAATATCACCTGCCGATGCCATCACCACATCCGGTTCGCTGCCGCGATCGGTGCTTGCCCAGTCCCAGATGCCGATGCCTTTGGTGCAGTGAATAATGGCATCTTCCATGCTCATGTACTGCAGGTGAAGCTGCTTATCAGAAACGATCACGTTCACATAGTTTTTGCTGCGTAAACAGTGGTCTGCAACCGAGAGCAGTGTATTCACGTCCGGCGGCAGATAAATCCGCGTCACACTAGGGCTTTTGTTTGCCACTACGTCAATAAAGCCCGGATCCTGGTGGGTAAAGCCGTTGTGATCCTGTCGCCACACCGTCGAGGTAATCAGCAGATTCAGCGATGCAATATCTTCGCGCCAGGAGATGTGATTGCAGATTTCCAGCCATTTGCAGTGCTGGTTAATCATCGAATCGATCACATGCACAAAAGATTCATAGGTGGAAAAGAAGCCGTGTCGCCCCGTGAGCAAATAGCCCTCAAACCAGCCTTCGAGCGTGTGTTCGCTCAGCACTTCCATCACGCGCCCGTCGGTTGACAGTTCGCCACCGTCCGCATCTTCCGGCAGGTATTCACCGATCCAGAATTTCTTGCTGACTTCGTAGATTGCCGTGAGCTTGTTCGAGGTATTTTCATCCGGACCAAAAACGCGGAAGCTAGTCGGATTCAGCTTCATCACGTCTCGCAAAAATACACCCAGCGGACGGGTATTTTCCGCCTGCTCAAAGCCAGGGTGGGTCACTTCGATCGCATAATCTCGAAAATCGGGCATTCGCAGGTCTTTGCGGAGTTTACCGCCGTTTGCGTGGGGGTTTGCGCCAATCCGACGATCGCCGTGCGGCACCAGATCCTTGAGTTCGGGGATCAGTTTGCCGTTCGCGTCAAACACCTCTTCCGGCTTGTAGCTCCGCATCCACTGTTCTAAAAGCTGCAGGTGAGCAGGGTTTTTCTTCACGTCGGTCATGGGAACCTGATGCGCCCGCCAGAAACCCTCAACCTTGCGCCCGTCCACTTCACTGGGACAAGTCCAGCCTTTGGGACTGCGGAACACGATCATTGGATAGCGAGGGCGGTTTGCAACCCCTGTGCTGCGGGCTTCCTGCTGAATGGCTTTGATCTCGGCAATGCATTGGTCGATCGTTGCCGCCATTGCCTGATGCATCGATTCCGGATCAGACCCTTCCACAAAATAGGGCGTGTAGCCATAGCCCCGGAACAACTGCTCTAGTTCCTCGTGGCTGATGCGGGCAGGAATCGTCGGGTTGTTGATTTTGTAGCCGTTGAGGTGCAGAATCGGCAGCACTGCCCCGTCTCGAATTGGATTGATGAATTTGTTGGAATGCCATGCGGTGGCAAGTGGTCCCGTTTCAGATTCGCCATCTCCCACCAAAGCAACCACGATCAGATCGGGGTTATCATAAGCGGCTCCATAAGCATGAGACAGGCTGTATCCCAGTTCGCCGCCTTCGTGAATCGAACCGGGAGTTTCGGGTGTACAGTGACTTCCGACTCCACCCGGAAAAGAAAACTGCTTGAAGAATTTCTTGATCCCTTCTTCGTCTTCGCTTCTATCGGGATAAATTTCGGAGTACGTCCCCTCCAGAAAACAGGGAGCGAGAAAGCCAGGCGCGCCGTGTCCGGGACCGACCACATACAGCATGTCCAGGTCTTGCTTTTTGATGACTCGATTCAAGTGCGTGTAAATAAAGCTGATCCCCGGACTGGAACCCCAGTGCCCCAGCAGGCGATTTTTAATGTGTTCCGGCTTCAACGGTTCGCGCAGAAAAGGATTTTCCTGCAAATAAATCATGCCCACTGCCAGATAATTACAGGCATTCCAGAAGGCGTGCATTTTCCGCAGTTCTTCAGCACTCAGCGGCGTGCCCTGAACGGTCGATCGCGCCTGACCAAAGGCACTAATTAGAGCGAGATCTGAAACAGGCTTAGGTGGGGTTGCAACCATAAGTTTCCGTAGTTTAAGCAATGGTGTTGATGCGATAAAGCAACGCTAGAGCGTTTTCTTCTCAAGATTTCTCAATACTTCTCAGGATAAATTTTTTGAGTGAACATTCTTGATATCGATCGAAAACTTGATATCGATCGAAAAAATGACTGTACGAATCAACTGTACGAATCAAGAGAAGCTGTATTGACTGCGATCGATACAATCAATCGAAAAAAGTAGCGGTTTAATACTTCAGAAAACAGGTTCTAAGCAAATTAGACTCTAAGCAAACCAGAACAACAGCCTGGAATCGTTGTGGGGATTATAAGACAAGAGCTACATTTCTACAGTGATTGAACAAACAATACAGACGACAAGACGCAGATACAATTGACCCAGAATCGACTCAAATACACAATTAATCAGCGATCGTCCCTTTAGTGAAGAAAATCTTTAATTATTAAGCTGATACATCGAGCTGCCATACTGCACTTTGTCTGCGGCACGTCTTTATGCAACAGAATGCTTAGACGTAGACTAGCAGTATCTCCGATTAAGAAGTTCAACCTGACGAGAGATGCTGTCTGGGCGATCGGGGCAGACAATAGAGAGTCGCTGTTTCAGGGAGCTGGAATGGATTCACGGTGTCCATCGCAGACTGCTTTCCAGAATTTGTCCGGCAATACATCCGGCAATATATCCGACAATACATCCGACAATACAGTAGAACATAGCGACATAAAACAGACTGGCAGCGATGCAATGCAATTTCTCTTAGAAGGTCAAGCCAGAGCTGCATCGCCCTATCGGTTTGGCTGGTTTGACAGGTTTTGCCTCTGGTATCCGCCGGGCTGGCTGGTGCTGTTTAACCGTCACTGGCAGCACTATTACGCTGACCCTGAAGGCTGGAATTGGCTGGAATATCTGCTGTTTTTGCTTCCGGGCGGGTTTTACGTGGCGCTATTGATGCGATGGCTGCGGCTGGGCTGTCGTGCTCCGCGAGAAGTCGATCGATCCATTGATCCCGTCTATCAGCAGGCGTTTCGACAGGAAATTTTGATGCCCATCCTGAAACACTACTTTCGAGCAGAGTTGCAGCAGGTTGAGCATCTTCCCCCGGACGGAAATCTGCTTGTGCTGATCAATCATGCGGGCATGTGCTTTCCGTGGGACATGATTGGGCTGGGCGTGTTGCTCAACGAGGCAAAGGGCTGGGTCGTGAAACCTGTTGGGCATCCCATCTTTTTTGAGCATCCGTGGCTGCAATGGTGGCTTCCGCCAGGGTGGTCGCAGCTTTTAGGCGGAGTTCGGGCAGAGGAAACTGCTGTTGAAACGGCAGTTGCCCAGCTTTCTCATCAATCAGCTAAATCAGCAGAAGGCACCTCAATTCCAACCGTTGTGCTTTATGCGCCAGAAGGTTGGCGAGGACTGGTCAAAGGCTGGCGATATCGCTATCAGCTCCAGAAGTTTGATCCTAGTTTTTTGCGATTGAGCGATCGCTATCGGGTGCCGCTGCTGCCCGTGGTCTGTATGGGCAATGAATATTTGCATCCCTGGACTGTGAATCTGAGAAAGGCGGCACGCTGGCTGGGAATGCCAATTTTTCCCCTATCACCACTGCTGCTGGTGTTTCTGCTCTTTCCTTCAATGGGTGTGTGGGCAAACCGGACGCGATTGCAATATTTCATCCAGCCGCTTCAGCAGCCTTGGCAAGACCCACTCCCCGCCGCTCAAGCCCTGCAGCAGCGAACGATCGCCTATCAGAAAGCACAGCAGCTTCGACTGGAACTGCAAAAGAAAATCGATCAATTACGCCCAAGGAAGCGATCGAACCGCTAGCCTAGAAACTACACCCTCACTCCTCACCCCCTCATCCCCTCACCCACCCACT
>Ga0224722_1000135_pt1 | contig 41615 bp, 36 predicted proteins | sample Balambano_FR1_Me_FD_161646 | JGI IMG/M metagenome (GOLD analysis project Ga0224722, IMG submission 161646) | Freshwater sediment microbial communities from Lake Towuti, South Sulawesi, Indonesia - Balambano_FR1_MetaG | ecosystem: Environmental > Aquatic > Freshwater > Lake > Sediment | place...
CATTTTACCTTTATTTGTCGGATGCACCACTAAGAATAGATAGATAGAATGCGTGATATTCCAGACACTTCTCATGCTGAAGTAACACAGCCGGTTCAACCGGTTGAACTGCCTCTGCAACCAAAACGCGCCAAGCGACGGCGTACAAACAGACCGCGCTGGTACCGCCAGCTTAAGAAGCGGCTCAGTTTTCGCATTAAGCCGCTGAATGTCTTTCTAATCATTTTGAGTATTGCTGTCGTTATCACGGTTGCCGGCTTGGCGCTGTACAGCGATACGACGAATCGCGTGGATAGTGCGTTGGCAAGTGTCAACCGCGTTCTGGCGAGTATCAGTGACCGTTCGGCGGATACCCTGACGTTGGAAGATTTCACCCGTTTGCAAGCCAGTGTAAACGAACTGCACGGCGTACTGAATGTCGCCAGGAGCCGTGCCAATTTGCTCGCCCCATTCGGTTTTCTCAATGACGACCTTAAGGCTTCAGCGCTTACGCTGACGGCAGCATTGGATATGACGGAGGCAGTCAGCAGTATGTTAGCCGGGCTTGAGCCAGCCGCCTCGTTCCTCTTTAGCGGCGGCAGTAGTGGTGCGCTGGCGGCACAAGGCTCTTCTGGCGAACGCCTGGTGGAACTGCTGCGACTGGGGCAGGGGCAGTTTCTCGATGCTCAGAGCAATATCGCTGCCGCCCATGAACAGTTGGAGCAGCTAGATTTTGCATCGGTGTCTCCCGGTACAATTCTGACCATTGAGGATATTCGCGGCTATCTGGATCAGATTAGCGAACTGAACACCACCCTGGTCAATGCGCCTGATCTGGTCAATACCGTGCTGGGGCTGGATGCTGATACGGATTATCTGGTGCTGTCGCAGAACAGCGATGAACTGCGCCCATCCGGGGGATACCTCAGCACTTACGGCTATGTCGTCGTTCGTAATGGGCGCGTAGTGGACTATGATTATACTGCCACGACAACGACCAGCCCGAATCCGCCGCCGCAGGATGCGCCGGATATTCCTGAAATTCCTGAATGGTGGATTCAGTATAATGAGCCGATTTACGCGGCGTGGGATGGTAGCTGGTATACCGATTTTCCCTCAACGGCGGAAATGGCGATGTGGTATTACGATGCTGGTCGTAACCCACGATCACCTGTGGATGGTGTGATAGCGATAGACATTATTGGCTTTGAGTATCTGCTTGAAGTGCTGGGCAGTGTGACAGTGCCGGGTTATGACATCACCGTTACGCCAGAGAATTTTCGGGATGTCGTCTATGATATTCGCGCTTATGGCGAAGGTTCAGAACCGCACAAACGCTTCATCGCCGAGATGTATCAGGAAATATTCGCCCAGTGGCAGGCAGAAACGAGTGATCCGCAAACCAACGCTCAGTTATTCAGCGCTCTACTGCGGGCGCTTCAGGAAAAACACATCATGCTTCATTTCGGCGATGAACGGCTGAATGACGCGATTGATGCGTTGGGCTGGTCAGGGGAACAGCAGTCAGCGATTGAAAATGATTACTTGCAGGTTGCGGATGCCAATCTCGGCAACAAATCAAATCATTCGATTGAGCGCAGCCTGACATATGACGTAACTATCCATGACGACGGCTCACTGGACTCGCGGCTGAATATTGACTATGACTATTCGGCGCTGGTTGCCGAGGAGGACCCGGCGGTGAATCCGGAGTTTCACGGTCCGCTGGATTACAACAATCTGCTTCAGGTTTTTGTACCGTTAGGTTCTTCCGTAATGAGCTACGAAGGGCTTGGACGCACTCCGATCACGGTCAATACGGACATTAACACCATCTTCGTCGCAGCGATGAACTTGCCGTATGATACGAGTGCCCGTGTGCAGTATGTGTATACGTCACCACCCATCGTTGAGGAATTTGGTGCCTATCAGCGCTACCAATTGCTGATCCAGAAACAGCCCGGCAGAACCAACGAACAGGTCACAGTAACGGTTGCGCTGCCGGAAGGTGCCCGGCTTATCAGCGTATCGCCCGATCCAACAGCGGTCTTTACACTGGATACACAGGTGCTGGAATTTCGTCTCAATCTGCTGACCGATCAGTGGATCGAAATTGTATATCAGTAGGGGGAGCGGTCACTTTAAGAGTGCTTTTGCCGTCCCCCACAGGATGGCGAAGTCCTTGCGAAGCGACGGCTGGCGGGCATAGTCGAGATCGATCACCAGTTTGGCGGGCATAATTTCCTGAATGTAGCGATTCTCCCATTCATCCCCGTCAAGCAAGGCTTCCTCATGACGGTACGCGACAGATGCCGCGCTGGTAATGCCGGGGCGTACATTTAAGACCTGACGCTGTTCATCCGTATAGTAAGCGACGTAGTATGGTGATTCAGGTCGTGGACCGACCAGACTCATATCCCCTTTGACGACATTCCACAACTGCGGCAGTTCGTCCAGTTTTGTGCGGCGCAGAAACCGTCCAACTTTCGTGACACGGCTGTCGTTTGCGCCCGTGACTGCCGGACCGGTTTTATCAGCATTCACAACCATTGAGCGAAATTTGAGCAGGCGAAATTCGCGCCCGTAGCGCCCGACACGCCGCGCCCGATATAAAACGGGTCCATCAGAGGTCAGTTTGACCGCCAGCGCCAGCACGATGAATACAGGCGACAAAACCATCAACCCCAGTGCGGATGCAGTCACGTCAAAGCCTCGTTTGAGCATATTCAACGCTGATAGCGGCTGGCTATATCCTGAACCGCAGAAATCACATCATCCACATCCTGGTTGCTCATTTTAGAGTAGATCGGGAGCGAAATGACGCGCATTCCTTCCTGTGCTGCAACCGGAAAATCCTGTTCGTGGTAGCCGTAAGTCTGCATGTAATACGGGTGCATGTGCAGCGGTATCCAGTGAACGCTCGCGCCAATATTGCGCTGGCGCAGCTCATTCATAAAAGCAGCGCGGTCAACTGTCAGCCGATCCAGATTGAGGCGCAGAATATAGAGGTGGTAAGCGTGAGTGCTGTCGGGCGATATTGTCGGGATTTCCAGAGACGGATGAGTGGAGAATGCCTCGTTGAATTGTCGGGCAATTTCCAATCTGCGTGCTGTCATCGTCTCCAGCTTGCCTAACTGTACCAGACCCAACGCCGACGCCATATCCGTCAGATTATACTTGTAGCCCGGCGCGACGATCTCATAACGCCAGTTTCCTTCGCTGCTGTAGCGTTTCCAGGCGTCGCGGCTCATTCCATGCAGCCGCATGACGCGGCAGCGATCCGCCCATGCGTCATTATCAGTCGTGATCATGCCGCCTTCGCCCGTTGCCAGCGTCTTGGTGGCGTAGAAGCTGAATGCGGTCAGGTCACTGATACCGCCGACCAACTTCCCTTTATACAGGGTAGGCAGGGCATGTGCGGCGTCGTCAATCACACGCAGGTTGTGGCGTTTGGCAATGGTATGAATGACATCCAGATCGGCGCTCTGACCAGCGACATGAACGGGGATAATCGCCTTCGTATTCTCGGTGACTGCCGCTTCAATCTGAGCAGGATCAATGTTCAGGGTATCGCGGCAAATGTCCACAAATACCGGCTTTGCATCGAAATAGCGCACGACTTCCGCAGTTGCCGCGAAAGTAAATGGTGAGGTGATGACCTCATCTCCGCGCTGAATGCCAATGGCTTCCAGCGCCAGATGCATTGCCGCCGTTGCTGAATTCACCGCGACCGCATGTTTCACGCCGAGATGTTCGGCGAAACGCCGCTCAAATTCTGCGGTTTTTGCGCCGGTGGTCAGCCAACCAGAAGCAACCACTTCGCTAACGGCATCAATCTCACGCTGATCAATATCTGGCAGGGCGAATGGCAGGAAGTTCTCGCGGATTTGCCGGGTCGTCATCAAGGGCTTTCCCAGAAGTGTCAATAGATTGTACTGGCGCAATTCTATATACTCAGGGATGGTACTTCAATTCTGTGATCACTCTCCCCGATAAATCGGGGAGCTTCTCAGGCTACGCGGCAGAGTTGTTTCCTGTACGTTAACGCCTGACGGCTCAATCCAAGCCGACTTCAGAATATTCAAAGCCGCGTTCTGATCGCGGTCTAACACGAGATGACAACACGGACAGGTATGCACACGAACGGTCAAGTCCTTTGGCACAAGCGCACCGCAACTACTGCACACCTGCGAGGTGTAGGCAGGGTTGAGCGCCATCACCTGAGAACCAGCCTTCGCAGCTTTGCTCTCAAGCAGTTGGCGGAACATGCCCCAACCCGCATCACTCGCCGACAGCGACAGATGACGGTTTGCCAGCATGAAGCGCGGCGAGATGTCCTCAATCACAATCATGCCATAGGTGTTGACGAGGTGGTGCGTCGTTTTGTGCCAGAAGTCCTTACGGGTGTTGGCGACCTGCTCATGCAGCAAGGCGACGTGCTGACGCGCTTTGTGTCGCCGTTTGCTGCCTTTGACGCGGCGGCTCAGGCGGCGCTGGCTAACGCGCAGCTTTGCCAGCGCCGTTCGCAGCCAGCGCGGGTTGTCAATCGTCGTGCCGTCGCTCAGGGTGAGCAGGTGCAGCAAGCCGATGTCAGCGCCGACAGCGGGTTTTCCGTTGGCAACAAACTCGACATCGGGAACGTCGAGTTGCAGGCAGGTGTACCAGCCCGACGCCTTGCGCTTGATGACGACATGCTTAATCGTCGCGCAAGCCGGCAGCGGGCGGTGAAACCTGACCTTCACCTCGCCGATATTCTGAACGTAAAGTGTGGTGCGTTTTTCGCCAATGTTCAGCTTGCAGCCATCACTGTAGGTGTACTCAAGGCTGTTAAAGCGGTCACGTCCTTTGAAGCGCGGATAACCCGGCGTCTCCCCCGCTTTCACGCGACGAAAGAAGGCGGCATAAGCCTTGTCCAGACGACGCAAAATCTGTTGCAGACTGCTGGCATTCAACAGGCGCTCATCATCTGGCAGTTGGTTACGCCAGTCACGGAAATACTGCCACAGTGCCAGCGGCTTGATCCGTTCACCCGTCGCTTCATAGGTATTTTTGCACACTTCAAGCGCGAAGTTATACACCATACGCCCGTGCCAGAGCATCGTGTCGAGGCGCTTGCGTTCTGTTCTGCGCGGGTAAAGGCGATATTCGTAGGTCAGCAGCATTCGCTTAATGTAACCAATTGGTACCATAAAACCGACAAAAAAGGAGGCAAGACGGCATTCCCCACCGCGCTCAAGCACGGTGTCCCCTGCCGCTAATATCTATGGCGACACTTATCACGGGCGGTGCAGGATTTATCGGCAGCCGTCTAGCATATTCGCTTTTTCAGGCGGGCGAGGAAGTGATCATTCTTGATAACTTTGATCCTTACTATGACCCCGCCATCAAGCGAGCAAATATCGCGGCGCTGGATGGCGGTGCCGCTGTGGTTGAAGCGGATATTCGGGATGCTGATGCGCTTGATCATGTGTTTCAGACGTATCGAATAGATCGTATTGCTCATCTCGCCGCCCTTGCCAATGTTCGATACTCCGTCGAACGGGCGCGGCTGTACAGCGATGTCAACGTCGGGGGAACAATCGCTCTGCTGGATATGGCGCGGAAATATGACGTAAGCGGTTTTGTGCAAGGTTCTACATCATCGGTCTACGGCGATACAGCGCGTATTCCGTTTGTGGAAGAGGACTCTGCCGCCATGCCGCTGGCACCGTATCCTGCTAGCAAGCGCTCCGCTGAACTGTTCGCTCACAGCTATCACCATCTTTTCGGCTTGAATATCACCGTCTTGCGCTTTTTCAATGTCTACGGTCCACATGGACGCCCGGACATGATGCCGCTGCGGACGATTGATGCAATCCTGTCTGGAACGCCCATCCCGCTGTTCGATGATGGTCTGCTGGAGCGCGACTGGACGTATATTGACGATATTGTGGATGGCGTTGTCAGCGCCCTCAACCGCCCGTTGGGCTACGAGATTGTCAATCTCGGCTTTGGCAGCCCGATCACGTTCCGCGCTTTCATTGATATTTACGAGGAATTGATCGGCAAATCGGCGGTGGTGCAGCCTGTTCCTGCGCCCGCGAGTGAGCCGAGAATCACCTACTGTGACAACAGCAAAGCACGGCGGTTGCTGGGTTTCGATCCACAGACACCGGTTGTTGAAGGGCTAAAGCAGACATGGGCATGGTATCAGCAGCGGACACCGCAGTTCACACCGTAGCGCCTGCAAAAGCGCGGCGGCTGCGGGGCGGCTGCACCGTTGTCTGCGTCCTTTTCGCGGCGATCATCTTGCTTGGCTGGCTGGCTCGTCCCCTGATCTTTGGGCTAATCCCTGCGATGAGCCTGCTGAGCGGGCTGCTGCCGATTGCCTTCATCGTGGCAGCAGTGCTGTTGATTTCCGCACTCTGGCGGCGAGCGTGGCTTGGTGCGGCGGTTCTGATTCCTGTACTCATGCTTGGCTTAGCACGTCTGAATCTGACACCATTGTTTGCACAGAGTAATCTAGAACCTGATTTCAGCGTCGTAACGCTGAATACAGCGGCGCGTGATGCCTTACGCGATGGACATATCGCCTGGCTCGCAACCCAGCCCGCCGATATTGCGCTGCTGCAAGAGACGTTTTTCCTGCACCAGCAGCCGGATGTGATAGCCCCGCTGCTTGACGTTTATCCTGAGCAGCGCATACAGTATACGCCGATGGGCTATCGCGGTAATACGACGCTTTCGACATTCCGCCTGCTGGAAATGGAAGGTTTTGAGCCAGAGAGTTTCTATACGCGAGTGGTGCTGGATGTTGGAGGGCAACCGCTGGCGGTTTACAATGTCAGCCTGGCAGCGCCATTTGGGGATCAGGGCGTAAGCGGCATTTTAGGACTGTTAGCAGACTACGACACGACCCGTCGTGACGAGCAGGTTGCGGTGGTGCTGGAACGGCTGGAAAATGAGGCGCTCCCGTTTATCGTTGGCGGCGATTTCAACATGAATAATCTCGACCCGATGTATGATGTTATCGCCGCTCGCATGACTGACAGCTTCCGCGAGGCGGGAAGTGGGACAGGTGTGACATGGCCCGCTTCATCTCTTTCAGGGCTGCCAGATGAAGTGCCGCTGCTGCTACGAATTGATTATCTCTGGCACAGTGACGGCATCTGCGCGACTCATGCCGAAGTCCTTGCACCCACTGGATCGGATCACTTACCAGTTAGGGCGGCGTTTGCGTGGTGTGGGGAGTGATGGGATAAGTTTGGGTTAAGTTCGTATCGTACTGATTACAAATCGCCGCTTGCCGCCAGATGTTAGCGGTATTTCCTTAACGAGTTCAACATGAATATCCAGATCAGCGCCACGCTCCTTAAGTTGTGCAATTGCTATCTTTGCAACCTCGTCAGTATATCCGTTGGCAGGAACAATAGATAAAGTAATTGAACTCACCTCGTGCTGCTGCACCTGAAACGAGTCTATTTTAGCAAAATATTCGAGAATTCCGGTAAAGAAATGAACTATCAGGCGGTTACCAGAAGGGGTGATAACAATATCGGTGTCGCGCCCCTGAATTGATTTGAGGACATTGAATCCACGCTTCCCTATTTGCGCTTCTTCTGGTGCCAGTATTCCTATGTCTCCAACTTTGTAGCGTATGAATGGTGTTGCGCCAGTATGTAAGCGGGTTAGTACGAGATTGCCCGGTTCTCCGGGCGGAACAGGCTGGTCATTGTCATCCAGTACCTCGACAATCACATCAAGAGAATGGATGAGATAATCATCTGAACCTTCGCACTGCGAGGCGATCTGCATCCCTTCGGCACACCCGTAAGTATCCGTTACCGTTGCAGTAAAAGCGGTTTCGATGGTTTTCCGATAGGCGGGGTAGAGCATATCTCCCCATGTAACGATTGTTCTTAGCGGAATTGCTCGATTTGTTTCCAGCGCTCGTCTGGCAAGGAAATATAGACTCCCTGGATAACCCCATAAATGTTTCAAGTCATGGTGTTCGATGGCATCCAAATTTCTATCAAGTCTCTGATCAGTGAGATCGTAAGCGGATACATAGTGACAGCGGAGGAGGGTATCCTTCAATTTTCGCCCGGAGTGGCGAGTCAAAGTCATTCCTGTTTGCATTTGTGGTTCCCCAATGCGCCAGCCTGCCCATTCTAGGGACAGCATGAACGATGCACGGTACCAACCTGCGGTAGCATTGACTTCGTTAACACAGAACGGTGCGCCCGTTGAGCCGGATGAACAAACGGTGTAAGGTTTTTGGTGCGTTTGCCGTGTGATTCGATCTGGGAATTCCGCACGCATCATGTCTTTTGTGATAACGGGCAGCTTTTCTAAATCCTCTGGGCATCTGATATCGGATGGTTTTAAGTGCAGATGAGTCATCAAGTCCCGATAAAAAGGCGCTTCATATGCCTGGCTAATCACTCGTTGGAGTAGTTCGTCTCGATGAGTGAATAAACGCTCCTTTTCCCACCATTGTGCCTCACGAAGAAACCTGAGACGTTTCATCATGGGATGACCCATGAGAGTATCGCCTAAAGGTAAAATCAAACGATTGAGTGCGAAAGTGTACGGGCGATCAAAAATGCGACTTGCTGAGACCTTTTCCATAAGTTTGTGATGACTATTTCCACTGCTTCCAGAACCTGATCATCCCGCGCCAGAAGCCGATGCCATAACTGAGATGGAGTGTTGCAAATACAACAGGCAGCAGCGGCAGGTAGCGCAGACCAGAGCGAACTGCCATTCTCACGCTGACGATCATATTGATAACAAGGTAAAGCGCCAGCGCTCCAAGCCAAATTTGACGCAGTGTACGGGAGAACGGTGCGATCATCAGCCCGCCAAAAACCCCGGCGGCGAACAACGGCGGCGCGAACTGACGCGGCTGCATCTGACGGGGATGTTTTTGCAGTACGCGTACCTTGAACATGCCATACTGGTAGTACTGGCAGGCAAGTTTTTTCAAGCTACTGCGGCTGTAATAGCGTGAACGAATATCAGGAGCGAGTAGCAATTTGTAGCCTAGCCCACGCAAACGATAATTATATTCGTCGTCCTGATTGCGGATAAGTTCTTCATCATACAACCCGGCTGCGTCAATTGATGATCGCCAGTAAGCAGGAAAAGCGATCGTGTCGGCATACATTGTCTTATCTTTGACCACACGAAACGCCGAACCCCCAACCCCGAAACCAGATGTCATTGCCAATGCAATTGCTTCACCAACAAATCCCTGATTGATTGTTTCGATTGGTCCGCCAACGCCACCAACGTCGGATGTCCGCAAATGGTAAACGCATCGGGAGACATAGTCTGGAGCGATCTCGCAATGCCCATCTACGCGCACGATAATTTCGCCGCGTGCCTGCGCTATTGCCAGATTCATGCCCGTTGGGACGATTTGCTTTGGGTTGTCAATGATGCAAACCGGGATTGAGGTTGTCGTCGTCAGGCGCTGAATGATCCGCCGTGTGTCGTCGGTGGATATACCGTCAGCGATCAGGATTTCCATGCGATCGTGTGGGTAATCCTGATTGAGAACTGCCGCTAGACTTTGAGCGATAAAATCAGCCTCGTTGCGAATCGGCATGATGACGGAAACGAAGGGGAGTAGTTGGTTAACCATTACTCCACCTTCTCCTGCTTCTCCCGCCCGTAGCGCTGCCAGAGTGTGATTGGGCGCACAAGAACCCGAAACGGTTTCATCAGCATGATCGGTTGTTCATCATCAGACACGCGGAAAATACGCCGCCGCAGCAAGAACCATGTAATCTGAGCCTTGTTCCACAATGATGAGCGCATTGCCCAGTCAAAACGGAAATCAAAATCGGCACGACCACGCAGATCGTCCAGGGTCTCCACAGGGCGAAACATCCATTCCAACGTTGCCTGGGCGATAGAAGAAGCTGCGGCATCGTTTGCCAATTCCTCACGCCATGCTGGTGGAATGGCGCAATCATAGCAGTGAGACGCCAGCGCCAATCCTACCCCGACCATGCGTGTAATCTTATCGTTTCTAGCCTGTTCGAGTACATATCCCCAGTCAAGATCGCTGTGGTCTGCCAGGCGCGCAATATCGCCGACCCACTTCAGAACCATCCAGCGATGTTGTGCGCCGTGTGCAGACAATACAAGCGCGTAGTCTTCCAGTGACAACGTGCATAGCGCTTGCCCGCCGATTTGCATGGGACGATGACGCTTCCACAGTGAGTCGAAATCCAGTGCGAATGATGAGTGGCGAATACCAAATCGTTCCTGTAAGTCAACGGCGATAAAGCCGTCATTCTGCTGCAAGTCATATCCCTGAAATGAGCGATCCGGGTCTTCATGCTGGTAAGCGCGGTGTTCGTCGCTGGCATAGGCATTGTAATCGAGATCAAGGATTACTTCCTTAGCCAACCGCAATTTATCCGCGGGGACGAGTATATCTATATCAACTAGCTCTCGCTCCCACAATTGCTGATAGAGCATTGTGGACAGGATGACACCTTTGTAGAACAGCGCAGGGATATCGGCTTCATCCAGCGCTTGCTGAAGGCGAATCGTCTCGCGCATGTATGCCATTGATCGGACAGCCGCAGTACGCATTCTATCCGCTAACGTATCCCGAACAAAATCAGGCAATGCCTCTTTGAGGTGCGTTTTGAGCGGGTGCAGCAGGGAAGGGGTGATATGCTGTTGGTCGCTTTGAGCAAGGAAGTAATTCCAATCGAAGTGCGGTTCAGAAGCCAGCGAGGTGATCAGGTCTGACGATGACTGGCGGGAAAGCGCCGCGATGATCAGGCGATCTTCGCGGCGGGACAGGGCATTAAGGGCAGCGGCGGTAGGCATCGGCGATCCAATTACTGGTAGCGCTGTGCCTGTGTTCGAAACAGCGTTGCGTAAGTGCCGTTTTGCTCCATAAGTGCCTCATGTGTGCCTTGTTCAATCAGGTGGTGATCGTCAATCACGCAGATATGATCCGCCAAGCGCACCGTAGACATGCGGTGACTGATAACAATGCCGATTCGCCCCCGTGTAATTTCGCGGAAACGGTCATAAATTTCCTGCTCTGCCATGACGTCCAGGGCGCTGGTCGGTTCATCCAGAATGACAATCGGCGTATTCCGCAGAAAAGCCCGCGCCAGTGCGATTCGCTGCCACTGACCCACGCTCAATTCATGACCGGACTCAAACCAGTTGCCAAGCTGTGTATCATAGCCCTGCGGCAGGGCGCGAATCAGGTCATCAGAAGCCGCAAGCTTTGCCGCTGAAATGATCGCTTTACGGTCTGGCGGCAAATTCACGTCACCAAACCAGATATTTTCCCATGCGCTCAACTGGTACTCCTGATAATCCTGAAAGACGACGCTGATTGCCCGACGGATGTCCGCCGTCGCCAGCCCGCGAATATCTGCCCCATCAATCGTGATGCAGCCCTCATCTGGATCATATAGCCGACACAGCAGCTTCACCAGTGTAGACTTGCCTGCCCCATTATCGCCAACAATCGCCAGCGTTTCGCCAGCACGAATATGCAGTGAGAGATTTTTGATCACGGTCGTATCATTGGACGGGTAGCCAAAACTGACATTTTCAAAGCGGATGCCGTCGCGGATGGGCTCAGGAAATGGCGCGGGCTGGGTCGGCTCCTTGACCATCGGCTCCAGATCCAGAAATTCATAGAAGCCGCTCAGGAAAAGCTGGCACTCGTACAGCGACGACAAACTGCCGAGCAGCCCGCCTAGCTGGTTCTGCCCGGTCTGGAATGCCTGCAAGTAGATGATGAAGCTGCCGACGGTGATCGCCTCTTCCAGCGTGCGCGAAGCCAGGAAGAGCAGCACTGACAGAAAGACGATCGCCGAAAATATTTCGACGGGCAGCATCAGGCGCAGGCGCTGGTAATCCAGCTTGAGCTTGCTGGCGCGAACCGTACCCCGTCGTTCGTCATATTGCCCCGCCAGATATTCGCCCAGCCCGAACAGGCGAATTTCCTTCGCGCCATACGCCGAGGTGATCAGCCAGGTGAAATAATTCGCACGGCGTTCGACGGCGGCGATCTCGCCCCGCCAGCGGTAATAGCGCCGTGAAAAGTAGAAGCGTACCAGTACGGCTGGGAAGACCGCCAGTACCAGCGCCGCCAGAATCAGCGGATTGAGCGAGCCAAGCAGGATGATGATACCGACCAGTGCCGTTCCCGTGCTGACCAGGTTGAGCAGCCCGTCCACAATCTGTTTAGGGCGATATGGCGCGTCGCTTTGCACTAGATGGAGCGTGTTCTGGTAGGCAGGGTTTTCGTAGTAAGCAAGGTCAACATCGAGCGATTTGCGGTGGATGATGCCAGTGACGTAATCAATGACCGACTGTGCTTGCAGGTCACCAATCAGGAGGGCGATCTGGCGCAGAATCACGCCCGTGAGGATAGTCACGCCGATCAGCACGGCGGTGCCCGTGAGCGACATAAAGTCCGGGTTATCGGGATTTTCCGCCAGAAGGAGCGAAATCTGGTCTACGAGCGATTTGGTGAGGAAAAGCGTCAAGACGGGGATCAAGCCTTCGATGAACATCAGCCCGAAGCTGGCGATGGTCAGGCGTTTGCTGCTCTGCCAGACGAGACCGAGCGCCCGCCGCAGCTGAAAAGCACGTACCAGGCGGGGCTTTACCCAGGTGATCGGCTGCATCGAGATTCAACACCAGTCAGAGATTAGCCTGAACGTCAATCAAGCCTTCAGCATTGAGCCGTTCGAGTAGTTCGATAGTATCAGCGAGAGCCTCGTCTTGAGTGACGCTGTATTCTTTAGTGATTGCCCGAACGATCGCTTCAACAGTAACAGGCTGCTGAATTTTCTCCCATATCAGGCTGCCAACAGCGTCCAGTCCGTAGTAGTTGCCTGATTTGAAGCCGAGAATGATAATCTCATCACCCAGGTTCGTTGTGACCTGTTCTTTCGCTACCAAAACGGTTGACGTAGTTGTTAATCTCATGCTTGTTCGTTAACTTGACTCACACTGGTGAAGTATTCGGAATTTTTTGCGCTAGCAATCTTACTGTATTTCGCCGCCCATACAATTGATAAATCAGTAACCTTTTCAGGGTTTGAGCCGTCACGCCTTCTGAAGCACAATACAGACTTTGCGAAAATCCATTTATAATTGGTTTTGCTGTCAAGGAATCACCTTTACTCATGTTCACCGGTAGGCTCTCTTTATGTCTTCATTTAACAAGGATGGTTACTCCGTTGCCAGTTTTGGTGGAATGGCTGCTGATTTGCCCCGCATTCAGGGGTATGCTGAGGCACTGAAGCGCGTTATCACCCCAGAAAGTGTTGTTTTGGAAATTGGCACCGGCTCTGGTGTCATGGCGATGCATGCCTGCCAGCTGGGCGCACGCCGCGTTTATGCGATCGAGCCTGAAACTGCGATTGAGGCAGCCCGCGAAAGCGCCGCCATCAACGGATACAGCGATCGAATTGTGTTTATACAGGATATTTCAACGAGGGTGACACTCCCTGAACAGGTGGATATTCTGTTTTCCGATCTTCGCGGAATATTGCCCCTGCATAACCATCATTTTGAGTCGATCATTGATGCTCGCACACGATTTTTGAAGCCGGGCGGCATACAAATCCCGCAGCGAGATACGCTCTTTGTCGCACCTGTTGATGCACCGGACATCTATCAGAACACGATCGAGCCCTGGACCAAGAATCCTTTCGATCTGAATATGGATGCCGGGCGGCGCTGGACGGTAAACGGATATTACACGGCAAGAGCGAAACCCGAACAGATCGTTTTGACACCTCAGGTGTGGGCAGAACTCGATTATCGGACGCTGACCGAACTGAATTATGGAAAGACGCTGACATGGGTTACCGATGCAGCACAGACTATTCATGGTTTTCAGGTTTGGTTTGATGCGGTTCTAATCGAGGATGTTGGCTTCAGCACTGCACCCGATCAGCCGCAAATGGCGTATAACACCGCGTTTTTTGGATTATCCGAGCCGGTAGAACTATCCCCGGGTGATACGCTTCAGATCAGGCTGCGTGCCGATAATTTCAGCGGACGGTACACCTATTCGTGGGATACACAGGTGATCCCCGCTGGCAGTAAGATTGCGAAGATTCACCTCCAACAGTCAACGTTTTTTGACGGGATGAACTCGTTGCAAACGCTGCACATGCGCTCAAAGGATTATCAGCCGCTGCTGAACAATGAGGGCAAAGCGCAAGCCGCACTTTTAGGCTGGATGGCGGAGGGCTTGAGGCTTGAGGACATTGCCGAGCGGTTAATGCAGCAGTTTCCGGATGAATTTTCCAACAAAATCGAGGCAATGACCAAAGCGGGCGACATGTCCGTAAAATATGGGCAGCATCAGCGCAACGAAAATACAGGTGTATCGTGACCACAATCGATTTGAATTTACAAGCCAGAGCTGTCCCTGATGTCGTGACCAACCAGGTTGCAGGAGAAACCGTACTGCTCAATCTGAATACGGCAAGCTACTTTTCACTGAATGAGATCGGGACTCGGATGTGGGATCTCGCAACGACATCAGCGACGCTGGAAGACGCGTATCAGGTTCTGCTTGATGAATATGACGTAGAACCTGATGTACTGCATGCGGACTTTATTCAGATTATTCAACAGTGCCTTGAACATCAGCTGATCGAACTGCACCAGCCCGAATGAGTGGCATCACCGGCGTTTTCCAGCGCACCCATGAACCCGTTCATAGTGACGTGCTGCGGCGCATGACGGACGAAATGCTTAAACGGGGTCCTGATCGCCAAAACATCTGGTTTCAGGAAGATGTTGGGCTTGGGCATGCCGCACTGTTCTCAACAATTGAAGCAGAATATGAAGATCAGCCTGTAACGCTAGATGGCGAAGTATGGATTACTGGCGACGCTCGTATTGACGAGTGGGACGAGCTGCGCCGAAAGTTGGAAGCAAAAGGGCAGGCGCTGCCCGTAAAGATCACCGATATTGAGCTCATCCTGCACGCCTATCTGGTTTGGGGCGCTGCCTGTGTTGGTCATCTGCTGGGGGATTTTGCGTTTGTTATCTGGGATGGGCGCAATCAGTGGATGTACTGCGCCCGCGATCATGCTGGCGTCAAGCCGTTCTACTATCATCTGTCTGATGGCGTGTTCGCGTTTGGCTCGGAAGTACGCGCTGTACTTGCCATGCCGGATGTCCCAAAGCGCATGAATGAGGCGCGTATTGCTGATTCGATGATTGATGTCCTCGAAGGCGTGGACAAAACCAGCACCTTTTTCCTCGATATTCAGCGCCTGCCGCCCGCGCATTACATGATTGTTGGGCGAGAAACCATGCGGCAGGTGCAGTACTGGTCACTGGATGCGAGTAAAGAAATCCGCCTCAAATCTGATCGTGAGTATGCCGACGCATTTCTGGAGGTCTTCAGCAAGGCTGTGATCTGCCGGCTGCGCTCGCCGGAGCGCGTCGGTTCAATGCTCAGCGGCGGTCTGGATTCCTCGTCAGTGGTCGCTGTTGCCCGAAAATGGCTGTCTGAAAATGGCTATCCGCATCTGAAAACCTTCTCGGCGGTCAGCGACAGCGGAGACGATATTGAGAGCCGTTCATCGCGGGCGGTAGCCATTCAAGGCGGCGTTGAGTGGCATACCGTGCGCCCTCAGGAGATGGAGCAGTATCTCACTGATTTTCAGACATTCGATCAATTTGGTGATTTCCTCTTTGATTATTCGCAGGATGTGCCGCAGCTGATGTATATGATGGCGAAACGGCAGAACCTGAAAGCCATGCTTGATGGCACACCAGGCGACAACGTGACATCGGTCGGCTGGTATTATCTGACCGATATTTTTCGGCGTTTTCAACTGATTAAAGCCGTTCGTGAATGCCATGCTCTCTCCAGGTACTGGCAAGAGGAGTCTGCCCAAGGTTTATTCTGGCGCTACGCGAAAAGTGCCTATGTCGCACCGTGGATGGTGAACGTAAAACATGCTGTGTTTGGCGTCCCTCAAAAGACGATTGATCTCACGGCAGATTCGTTCATCAATCGTGATTTTGCCCGGCGGGTTCATCTGCATGAACGGTATGCCAGGGCAACACGCTATACGCCCGCTGGTCGGTTGACAACGCGTGAACGGCACAGGTTTGGGCTGGAATGGGCTATCCTGCCAGCCGCCTATGAGCGCTATGACCGGGTGGCATCGGCACATTCGATTGAAGCGCGCCATCCCTACAGCGATCGGCGGCTGATCGAATTTTGTCTTGCGCTGCCTGATGAGCAGAAGAATGATCAGGGGCTTGAGAAAATGGTCAATCGGCGTGCAGTCGAGATCATGCTGCCGCATGAAGTGGCGTGGCGGACTGAATCGACTCATTTAGGTTTTGACTTTTCAGTCGCACGTTTTCGCAGCAGACATACCGACATTTTGAGGACGCTGCGATCAGAACGAATGAGCCTCATCGCCCCTTATATTGACTCAAATAAGGCAGAAACCATCGTGCAGGCAGTCGTTAACTTTACGTATGAACAGACGTTTGATATACTGCGCTTATATACCATAGCAAACTGGTTCTGGTATCATCACCTACTCATCCATTAATTAATGTGCAGTACGCCGCAAGGTGTCACAAGAATGGCATCGCAGCTAACCCGCCCGCAGCTATCGCCCGAGAAAAAACCTTATCACGCACCGCAGCTCAAGCAATATGGCTCGGTTCAGAACCTGACCCAAGGCGGCACAGGTTCGATGATGGAAGGCGACAAGGACAACTCAATGAAAAAGCAGGTGGTGTTCCCGTAAAACCATCCCGCTGTAAGCCTGTTAACCAAGTGTTTTACCGGATTCTGGGTATCCATCTCGAAACAAAATCAATTGAATATTGAACAAGCTCAAACACAACGATTTTCCGATAATGTGTTCGAGCTTGTTTCTCAAAGGCGATCGTTAACTTTACAATTGATCAGACGTTTGATATACTCCGTTTATATACCATAGTAAATTGGTTCTGGCATCATCACCTGCTCATCCATTAATTCGGGCGCACAGGGCGTCAAGGAGTCATAGGAATGGCATCTCAGCAAACCCTCCCGCAGTCATCACCGGAGAAAAAGGCTTATCAGTCACCCCAGCTTAAGCAGTACGGGTCGTTTCAAAATCTGACGCAGGGTGGCTCAGGTCCTCAGCAGGAAATGGCCGCGATGACAAATACGAAGAAGTTCCCGTAAAGAACTGCATCACGCTGTAAGCACGCTTATCAATTGCTTTACCGGATTCTGGGTATCCATCTCAAAACGCATAGCATCTTGAATGCTGAACAAGCTCAAACACCATTTCCCGATATTGTGTTTGAGCCTGTTTCTCATGAGCTGGATGACTCATCTCCTCATTTACCCTTTCATGTAACCTACTCCTCTGACAATGTGACGCCATGGCTGTCGTGGTCAAAAACGGATTCTGGCTACATATTGCAATTTCATGGGTTGGCAATTTTCTGGTTCTCAGCAGATGGGCGGGTAATTTACGGTTCCCCTGAACCTGATGTTCCCGAAAGCACCATCACCCATCTGTTCCTTGATTATGTGCTGCCCTATGCGATTAGCTTTCAGCATAAGATTGTGCTGCACGCTGGCGCCGTTGTCATTGGCAAGAGCGCTGCTGTATTTGTCGGTCAGTCAGGTTATGGCAAATCAACGCTGGTAACCAGCTTTTGCAGTACTGGCTTTCCTCTTTTGGCGGATGACTGCTTGCGCCTCGAAGTTGAAGATGATTGCGTATGGGGGTTTGGGAGTTATCCGGGCTTGCGCCTGTGGGATGATTCGGTTGATGCTTTGCTGCCAGCAACCAGCGCCGTTGAGCAGGTCGCCCACTATACCGACAAGCTCAAGGTAGCCTCTGCGTCGAATGCGATTGCTTTTCATCATGAACCCGCCCCGATCCGCAATATCTATATGCTCGAGGATCCTGAAAATACCAATGGAGCTGATACCATCCACTTTGAGAAACTGTCATTTGATGAAAGCACCATCGCCCTCCTGAAACATTATTTCCGTTTACCATTACCCGATAAAGCATGGCAGCGTAGAGAGTTTGTCGCGCTGACAGCACTGGCGGCGCGAATTCCCGTCTATCGTTTGAGTTATCCAAGGGATTACAATTTCTTGCCTAGCGTTCGCCAGGCGATTATCGAGCATTTGCAGACGATTTAGCCGGGACAATGTACAGGAATATGGAGAATAAGGTACAGCCCCCGCCTGTAAGCCGACGTTGGTGGCAGCGCCCGCCGCGTCACTGGCTGTTGGCGCTGGAAACGCTCCTCCTCATGCTCACTGTGCGAATCATGCTGTGGATCGTCCCATTTTCGTGGTGGCGGGGCAGGCTTAAACACATGATGCAGCCCGCTTCAACCGATGCGCCCGTCATGAGTTCATCCGCCCTCTGGGATATTGCCTGGTCGGTGCAGGGCTGGAGCAGTAAACTACCGAAAATGTCCTGTCTGGTTCAGGCGATCGTCGGCAACCTTTTGCTTAAGCAGCGACATCAGCCTTCGCGCCTCATGATCGGCGTGATGCGCCGGGGCGATGAGTTTCAGGCTCACGCGTGGCTCGTCACAGGTGAATATGTCTTGCTGGGAAATCGCGCTGATTTAGGTCAGTACACGGTGTTGTCTGAGCCGATAGTGGTACGTGAATAATGACGGTTCAGATGGTCAAAATCTACTTTGACCCCACACTGCCTATCCCCCAAAAACGCACCTACTATGCTGATTTGACGCGGCTGTTCTGGCACAGTGACGGGCGTGTGGAGCAGGAACGGCAGTTTGGCGAGACAATTCTTAAACGGGTTGAGACGCTTGAAGACGCTGACGTCACCGCGCTGCCCATGTCGTGGAACTATTATCTGGAAACAAAGCAGCTCTCCCCGGCGCAGGCATTTATCGCACTCAGCCGCGCGGCATACAAGCCCTGTGTCATCTTCGCAATGGGAGATTATAAGCCGCATACCCCGTCAGCCGGCGTCATCACGTTCGCTTCGTCGCTGTATCGCTCGCGCCTTCAGCCGCGCACCTATGCTGTACCTGCCATCTTCGAGGACTACATTCAGGTCTATTATGGCGGAGAAGCGCCTCTTCGGGAGAAGTCGCCTGTTCCTGTCGCTGGCTTTTGTGGGCAGGGAAAAGCCAGTGAGATAACGTTTCTCAAACTACTTGCGCGGAATCTGCGAGCCAATATCATCAACACGCTTGGAATCGCCAGGTATGAAGCGCCGCCCATCGTCCCGCATACCCGGCTTCGCTCTAAAGTCCTGACGACCATTCAGAGCGATTCGCGCCTTGACACGGACTTCATCATCCATGATCGATATTGGGCAGGACTAACGAACAATCAATCAACCTCGGAACAGCGAAAGGCAGCCAAGCGGCGCTTTGTGGAGAACATCGTCAATACGGATTACACCGTCTGTGTGCGCGGCGCGGCGAACTACTCGAAGCGTTTTTATGAAGCGCTGTGCTGCGGGCGTATCCCCATCTTCGTCAATACGGATTGTGTGCTGCCCTTTGAAAATGCGATAGACTGGAAACAGTACTGCGTGTGGGTGGAAGCGGATGAACTCAATCAGATTGGCGATAAGGTGCTGGCATTTCACAACGCGCTATCGAACCGCGCCTTTAAGGAATTGCAAACTGCCTGCCGCCAACTGTGGCTGGATCGGCTGACGCAGGGGGGATTTATGGGGCGGTTCCAGGAAACTATTTAGGTCACTCACCCCGTCATGCACAACCACGATGAGCATTTTGAATGAACTATTTGATGCGTTACCGGGAAAAAATCAGACGATTTGCCGACCGTAAATTACCCCATGTGACACGAGTTTATCGATCGTTTCGAGATAACTATATTTATGCTTCGGGTAGAGAATACAGGACATCATTTGGCTTTAATCTCATTGGTGGGCATTATCAAGAGACTAGCGCCGATTCGGATATTGAAACAGCCACATTTTTGTATTTTCTCCAGACTACCGAAAATGTAATAGATATAGGTGCCAATATTGGCTACTTTTCTTGCCTCTCAGCTTCACAGAATGTGCCGTGCATAGCTTTTGAGCCCCACCCTAAAAACTTAGCTGTGCTCACTCACAACTTGAGACGAAACCACTTCGAGCCATTTGTTGAGGTTTTCCCGATGGCTCTGGGCAAGGATGTTGGCATTTTGTCTCTATATGGAGCGCATACAGGTGCAAGTCTCGTTAAGGGATGGGCTGGCAACAACGCAGTGAAATCAACAGAAGTGCCCGTTAATACATTGGATCACATTGTTTCTTCTCGCCTCAATGGAAAGAAACTGCTTATCAAGATAGATGTTGAAGGAAGTGAGTTCGCCGTTCTTGAAGGCGGGCGAGAAACTCTGTCACTCGATCCCGCACCTGTATGGATTCTCGAACATGGATTAACTGAACGTTTTCCAGACTCTTTGAACCCCCATTTTCTAAAGTTATTTGAATTGTTTTGGGAGAATGGCTATGAAGCATACACGCTTTCTAAAGAGCCGCGTCTAGTGTCTGCTGAGGATGTAAGGCGATGGATAGACCAGCGTAAGCGCGACTTCGGATGGATTTACTATTACTTCATAAAATCATATTGCCATTGAGGAAAGTGCGCCACCTTTGAATGCCTCTCCTCCCACAGCGCGAGGCTCAACAGACCCCACAAGCCCCAACTCCCGTGTCCTGTTTGCAGGAAAGACTCATAAATCTGGCGGGCGGCGGCACCGTCAAACGGCTGCCCGGCGAGGGTCGTTCGGTTGAGTAAACAATCTTCAATCACAGGTCGTAGTGAAGTCTTGAGCCACCGCTCCATCGGTACACTGAAGCCACGTTTTTGGCGCGTTTGATGGCTGATATGCCGCGCCAGGGATTTTCGCAGGGGCAGTTTGCCTATCTGCTGATCCAGATCAAGGCAGGAGCGCCAATCCACGCGCAGGGCTGTTTCGATCACGTCCTTATCCAGCAGCGGTACGCGCACCTCTAATCCGTGATACATGCTGGCTCGATCTACCTTCAATAGCACGCGAGTTAAATGCCCGACAAACTCGTTCCAGCGCACCCACTGCGCTACTTCCTCAGTATCGCTGCTGGCAAAGGAGAACAGATCGAAAGATTCTGGAGTCGTCATGGTATCTGGAAATAAAGCCCTTAGCCAGGAGTGGGGCGTGATGCTGTGCTTCGCGGCATACCAGTTCCCCAACGTCGGAAAGCGCAGCGGATAGTAGCCGTTTCCCACATTGAAAAATCGTTTGGCAGCCCAGCGTGAGTTGCGGACCCAGCGCGGATGACCGAAATCTGCTGCCTTCTGGATGACTGAGCCAAACCGCCCGACGTACCCCCAGAACAATTCATCGCCGCCATCACCCGACAGCATGACGGTCACATGCTTGCGTGCTGCTTTCGAGATCGTCATCGTTGGAAAGATCGAATAGTCGGCAAAGGGCTCGCCGCAGGCTGCCGCGACATCATCCAGCATGGCATAGGCTGATGCTTCGTTGATCGGCTCAACAAAATGCTCGACTGGCAGTTCACTCGCATAACGCCTGCCATCCTTCGACTCATCCGTATCCGCATCGTCCGTCGCCAGCGTGAACGCCTTCACGGCTCCGCCCTGATGAGCATGAGCCATCTTTGCCACAACCAGCGGCGAGTCGATTCCGCCGGAAAGAAACGCGCCCAGCGGCACATCACTTTGCATTTGCTGCCGAACGGCGGTTGTAATAGCGGCGTCCACCGCTTCATAGGCAGCCTCACCAAACAGATCGGGCTGCTGGAATCGCGGAAAGGTGAAGAACGCCCCTTGCCGTATGCCTGTTATGCTGAACTCGATCCAGTATCCGGGTTCGAGCATAGCCGTACTTTCCAGCATGGCATATGGCGCGGGGATGTAACCGAACTGGAGATACAGCGCCAGCGCATCCGGGCGAATGGCGTGATCGCGGCTCCACGGGTGAGCGAGAAGCTGATCATATTGCGAACCAAAAACGACACCCTGCGCGGTATGCAGGTAGTACAGTGGTTTAATGCCGGCGTGATCGCGGGCGAGAAGCAGCCGCTTTTCCATCGTGTCATACAGCGCAAGGGCGAACATGCCGTTGAAGCGCTCAAGGGCTTTTGTTCCCCAGTGAGCGAGGGCGTAGAGAACAACCTCAGTATCGCCGCTGGAACGGAAGTAAACCCCATCCCGTTCCAGTTCGCGTTTCATTTCCAGATAGTTATACATTTCCCCGTTGTAAACCAGCGCGTAACGCCCATCAGCCGTGAGCATAGGCTGATGCCCGGTAGGGGACAGATCAAGGATGGCGAGGCGGCGAAAGCCCAATGCACAGTGACTGCCATCCGTCCACGTTCCCTCATCATCAGGACCACGACGTGACACAAGTGCCGTCAGATGCCCCAGAATTTGAGGCGTATCAGGCGGAAGGTGATGAGGCGAGAAAATGCCGGTAATGCCGCACATTAAATCTATTTAGCACTTAAGTAAACTTTTGTAGAGCATCGCGTATTTTTCTGCAGTCTCATCAATACTGAACCGTTGCGCCATTTTCCTAGCGTTTACAGCAAAATGATCTCGAGTTTCTTTCTGCATCATGATTTTCATCTTTTCAGCTAAATCGATTGAGGAGTATGGTTCAACTAGCATTGCTCCATCTGGATAGGCGATTTCTGTAATACCCCCAATGTTTGATGCTATACATGGAATACCCGCCAAACCAGCTTCGATCAAGGCAAGCCCAAATCCTTCTGCTAGGGAAGGAAACACAAAAACATCTAAGTGCATGAGGAATTCAAGAACCTGTTCCTGAAAACCTAAAAACCTAACATATTCGTTTAAACCCTTGCTGCTCACTTGCAATGCGAGCTCATCACGAAGTACACCATCCCCAGCGATTACAAGGTAATTCCTCTCACCAGTTCCGGAATTCAATATAGACAACGCATCTAAGAGTACAGCATGACCTTTTTCATAGGATAAACTTCCGAGAGTTCCAAAAATCAGGCTATTAACAGGAATACCAAGTTTTTGGCACCATAAAACGTGTGACACTTTCAAACTTGGATTTACATGTACATCAATACCATTATAGACTGTATCAATCTTTTCAGGAAGAATAAGCTGGTCTAAGCTAAAGCTGGTCTTTACGGCATTTGAAACACAAGTCACAGCGGTGCAAGGATGTGAGTTGACCAGACTTGCAAACTGTTTCAGTTGTGGCGAAACGTAATAACCATTTGTTGCACAACTATGAAACGTACTGATGAAACACTTTTGATTGTGTTTTATAACAGTAGAAGCAGTATGAGGCAAGTATAGAGGAAGGTGATTATGAACAATGTCTGCTTGCAGGCTGGAAATAACCTGAGATAGCTTACCACGAAATAGTATATTTCGAAGGGCAATTCGCAGCCGATAAGAAGGGACATATGGAAACTGAGATACTAAACAGAAACGCGTTTTAACACCAAGTGCCTCAAAATCTTTGTCTGCTCCTCCATTGTTATCCATCAAAAACACCGCACTATGGGTGAATTCACTAAGAGCCGGGTGCATAGCAAGGTTCTTGACAAGAATCTGTGCTCCACGCTTTGTCGGATAACCAAAGATATGTGTGATGTTATGTACTGACATACAGGAAATTACACCTTACTGGTTGGTTTCCAGAATAAGTTGAGCAATTGCTAAGCTTCGATGCCCTCTAACAGCCAGTATATTGTTTCCTTTTCCAGGTGATTTTGATTGGTCAATCAAACCTAGATTTTCGCCTATTGAGAATAGTTGAAACCCAGCCGTAAAAAGCGTACACATCATTTCATCAACAGACGAGTTTGAAAGTTCTAAATTCTCCTGGATTAACTCAACGATTAAAACTAACTCAGAACTTGTTGTAAAAAACTTTTGGGCTCCCTTTATTACCAGCGGCTCAGCACCTTCCACATCAATCTTAATCAATGTGGGGTAATCCCTGAATTCATAGTAATAACTATCTAAGGCTTGTGTCCGTACAACGCGGGATTGCAAGTTATTCAGTCTTGGAAAAATACTATGTAACCCTTGATTTGTGGAAGATGCTATATACAGTTGTGATGTTCCATCCGAATCGCTGACTGCAAAGGGGAATATGTTTATAAAATGAAGTCTATTATTAATGAGATTGCGTTTTAGTACCTCATATACAGCTCCCTCTGGTTCAAACCCCCAAAATAATTGCGTAGATTGCTGTCGCATGGAAGCTGCATAAATCAAATGGAGCCCAATATTTGCCCCAACATCAATGTATGAGTAACCTTTCTCTACAAATTGCCTGATAATGTTTTGAATTTCCGGTTCATATGTGCCGTATGCAACTATATCTTTATCCATTGTATTGTTGGGACAGATCCAAATACGATACTTTTTCAAGTATCGGTACAGTATGTATTGATTCGTAATGAGAGTTTTTTCGAGCTGACGCAACCGAGTTTCACCACGCCAATGAAAACGAATAAACAGATTTTTCAGCGTATGCGTAAGCCGCCACGCTAGCGAGCGAGGATGCCAGTCAGGTAAAAACACCGGTTGATGTTGTGAATCCATCAGATAATCGCTACAGCTTCTCTGTATTCCCAGAAATGTTCAACCAGAAATGATCCATGAACAGAGGGATTAGGATGCATACCTGATCCATAAAAATCGCTTTCAACCACGTTGAACTCTATTGCGTTGTTCACGGTATCTGCAGCAGCCCCATTCGCGCCACACCACAAGAAAATTCGATATACCCCAGCAGCAAGTGGAAGATGAGGAACAGAAACAGAAAATTGTCCCGACTCGTTAATTTCGAGAATATCGTTACCCGTAAAGCGCGTTGCAAATGTAAAGAGATACGAACCAACATTGTCTTCAATACGTATTGCTATCGAAACATTCCTGAGCGGTTGTCGAGCCGGAAGATCAAAGTCGAGCTCAATTTTAATTGGCTGACCTGATAAGACACTGTCAATTCTTTCATCATTATTGTTGAGAATAGTTATTCCTGTGAAGCGAAAAAACGGTTTCTTTGCAGGCATTGCGCGTTTGCTAAGGTCGGCTAGCGTACCGCTAGCCGTTGCTGATATGTAGTGATTAATGGACTGTTCGCTGGTTCCAATATAAGCGACTTCTCCCGCTTGCAGCAATATGCCTCGCGTACACAAACTCGCCACCGCCGCCATATTATGGCTCACAAACAGCACCGTTCTGCCTTCACCGGCGACTTCGCTCATCTTGCCGAGGCATTTCTTCTGGAAGGCAGCATCACCGACCGCCAGCACTTCATCCACGATCAGAATTTCCGGTTCAAGATGTGCGGCGACCGCAAAGCCTAAACGCAGTCCCATCCCGCTGGAATAATGCTTGACGGGCGTATCAATGAACTGTTCGACGCCGGCAAAATCCACAATCTCATCAAATTTGCGGTCAATATCTTTGCGTGACATACCAAGGATCGAGCCATTCAGGTAAATATTCTCGCGCCCGGTCAGTTCCGAGTGAAAGCCCGTGCCAACCTCCAGCAGCGCTCCCACGCGCCCGTAGACATCGGCATAACCTTCCGTCGGCTCGGTGATGCGCGAGAGAATTTTCAGCAGCGTGCTTTTGCCCGCGCCATTCGCGCCGATGATGCCGATCACTTCGCCATGCCTGACATCAAATGAAACATCTTTGAGCGCCCAGAACGCTTCAACTGCGCCTGAATGCTGTGCGGACTCGCCCTTAATCACATGCCCGATGCGGCGAAACGGAGCGCTGACCGTGTCGGTAATCGAGTCGCGCAGGGTGCGGTATTTTTCCTGCCTGCCGCCGATGGTGTAGCGCTTGCCCAATCCGTTCACCCGAACTGCAAATTCACTCATGGTTACACCACATCCGCGAAGGACTTTTCCATGCGGCGGAAATAATACAAGCCGCTGATAAAGATGACGAGGGCGGCAACGGACGAGACAAAGACCATTGGCCCCGGCGCAGTTTCGGTATTGAGCAGCGCCCAGCGGAAGCCTTCAACCACACCAACCATCGGGTTCAGGCTGTAAATCGCACGCAGCGTCGGGTTTTCGATCAGGCTGCTGGGATAGGCAATCGGCGTGATAAACAGCCAGAACTGCACAAGGAACGGCACGGCATAGCGTACATCACGAAACTGTACGTTCATTGCCGAAAGCCACAATCCCACGCCGAGCGATGTTATCAGCGCCAGCAATAGCAGAAAGGGCAGCCAGATGATATTCGGTGTTGGCGCAATCCCGTAAGCAAACATCATGAGGATAAGCACCACAAACGCGAGCAGAAAATCTACCACGCCGCTGACGATGCTGGAGATCGGGATGATCAGGCGTGGGAAGTAAATTTTCTTAATCATATTGGAATTAGCGACGAGGCTGTTGGATGAATTGGTCAACCCGCCGGCAAAAAATGTCCATGGCACCAGTGCGGCATAGCTGAAGATGGGATAGGGCACACCTTCAGATGGAATTTCCGCCAGCCGACCAAAAAACAGGCTGAAAACAATCATCGTGAGAAATGGCTGGAGGATCGCCCATGATGCCCCGAGAACGGTTTGCTTATAGCGCACCTTGATATCGCGCCACGTCAGGAAGTAGAGCAGTTCGCGGTAGCGCCACAGCTCGCGCAGCTTGAGCGGCACCCACCCACGCGAAGGCTCGATGCGTAACATCGGGACTGGCGCAGTTTCGGGATTGGCTGGTGGGATTGTGATATTATCCTGAACGGCGGTCATTTTCGTGAAAGCATGAATGGACAGCAGTCTACTGTGAGTCTACAAATCCTAGCTTACAGGGAATTGAGTTAAGGTTCAAGTGAGAAGGATTGAAATCCAGGACGCGATGACTACGAAAGTCCACAAGCTGACGCTAAAATCAGCAGAATCAAACCACAGCCTCTAACACCATGCCAGAACAACACAATCAACCACAATCCCTTCTGATGATCAGTAACTCCTTTTCCGCAGGACAAAACTATGGCTCGGTCGGCATGGAACTTGCATCAAGACTCAAGGCGTCAGGCTGGGAGGTCTTAACGACTTCAGCAAAGCAAGGGCGCATTACTCGCGTTATGGACATGCAGGCAACGATTTGGCGCGGGCGTCATCGTTATGCCATCGCCCAGATTGATATTTTCAGCGGCGCGGCGTTTTCCTGGGCGGAATGGAGTGCTGCGTTATTACGGAAATTAAAGAAATCCTACATACTGACGCTGCATGGCGGAAATTTGCCTATGTTTGCGGCTCGTCATCCTCAGAGAGTGAGCAAATTGGTTTGTTCCGCGTTCGCAGTTACTTCGCCCTCGAACTACCTTAAAGAGAAACTTTCACCATATCATCACCAGATACAATACCTGCCCAATCCTTTAGACATGAGCCGCTATATCTATCGCCTGCGTAAAAACTGCCAACCGAGACTTATCTGGCTGCGAGCATTGCACCAGATTTACAACCCTGAAATGGCGGTGCAGGTTGTCGCACAGCTTAAAGATGAGTTTCCATCTATTCAACTGAGTATCTTTGGTCCGGATAAGGGCGACGGTGCATTAGAAAAGGTCAATCAGCTCATTCTTGATCTAAACCTTACCGCTCATGTACACGTACAGGGCGCTGTGCCAAAAGCGGAAGTGCCGATCGTACTTTCGCAGCATGATATCTTCCTCAACACAACAACGGCAGATAATACGCCTGTGAGCGTCATGGAAGCAATGGCGAGCGGGTTGTGCGTCGTCAGTACCAACGTGGGCGGGCTGTCATACCTGCTCAAAGATAGCGAAACTGCGCTGCTGGTCAATTCAGGTGATGTTGAGGCGATGGCAAATGCCGTGCGCCGCCTGCTTAAATCATCTCGTCTGGCTCAACAACTGTCTGAAAATGCGCGGATGCAGGCAGAAACCTTTGACTGGGGAAACATTCTGCCTCAGTGGGAAATGCTGCTCAGAGCAGCGATAGAGGCGCGGATGAGCTAACGCACTCCGCTCAGGTTTAGCAGCTGCTGTACTGCTTCCAGATAACGAGTATAGGTGAACTTTTCAGCCGCCTCGGCAGCCCTGTGCGACTCTTCTTGCCAGCGGGAAGGGTCTTTCAGATAGCCGCACAGCGCATTGACAAAGGCATCCAGATCGGCTGGTGGATGCGCTGCGCCAACGCCAAACTGCTTCAAATACTGGGGAATACTGCTTACTGCGCCAGCAAGCGGCACAACCCCGTATGCCATTGCCTCGCTGATCACTTTGGGCCAGCCTTCGCTGTTTGTTGGAAAGATCAAGAAGTGAGCGCGGGCATAATATTCGCCTAATGCCGTTCGAGGAAGCCAGCCATGAAAATTTGCCTCTACGCCTAATTCCTGAGCCTGCCTTTCAAACGCACTTCGCTCGGGACCACCGCCTACAAGGTCGAGGACGACTTGTATGTCCCTGTGTTTTAAGCGGGCGCAAATTTCCAGCGCTCGCCCGACACCTTTGGCGCTCTCCACTCGCCCGACAATAAGCAAATGTACTGGCTGTGTAAGCTGCTTATTTACAGCCAGAAGTTTTGCGGACTGGTATTCCTCATCGGTCAAACAGGGGTTAAGAAAGCTATGGATGAAAGGTGGGTCGCCTTCCCATTTTCCGTTAACTGTTACGTGACCACGATGCCAGCCACGCTTGAGCCACCAGCGCTGAAACGTATATGACCATGACTCGCGCCCATCGGGATGCCAGTTGCCGGCATACTTGATCCAGCGCTTTTGCGGATAGCGGACAAGTGTGAGCAAAATTACTGCGAGCAAACTGATGTTGGCTGGGCAGCGAACATGAGCAACGTCAGCCTGGCGCAATTCCTGAAGCATGGCACGGATATACTGCGGATAAACCATAAGGATGCTCAGTTTATCTCCCAGCCGGTTTCCGCCCGCTGGTTTCACCGCACGGAGACTAACATTTGCCGCCTGATATGCAATCGCGCTTTCCGGAGCATTCCCTTCATGGAGTGGCGCAATATGTACAACTTCATCGAACAGTACTGCGAGGTGATCGATTTCGCGCACAGTGGCACCCCAGCCAACAATGCGACCATCACGCAAATAGTGTTCTGTGTGTGAGACAATGACCAACTTCATAGGAGCAATTTTCTGAAAGTTTCGTCATATATCAGCGCACGCTGCCGCCAGGTTTGTTCGACAGCGGCTCGATGATAGGCAGCTTCTCCCATCTCCAGGCGCTTCTGATCATCAGCGAGCAGCAGCATGATCGCGTTTGCCGCTGCCTGCGGGTCATCCTCTGGAACGCCTGTGCCTGTTTCTCCATCAATGATGGCTTCGCGTAGACCGGAGTTGTTCGCAACAACAGCTGGTTTTCCGCATAACGCCGCTTCAATGACCGCTATGCCATAGCCCTCAAAGTCCCCGCTGGACGTGTGGCGGCTGGTCATGACAAAAATGTCGCTGGCGTTCAGGTAGCCAACGATGTCTTCCTGGGGTATACGACCGAGAAAATGCACATGCTCATCCACCTTCAGCTCATGTGCCAATGCCTGATAATCCCCCTGCTTCGTCGGCAGACCGACAATTAGATAGTGCGTATCTGGAAACTGCTCAATGATTGAAGGCAGTGCGCGAATGATGGTATCCTGTCCTTTGCGTTCCGTAACGTTGCCGACGGTGATCAGCAGACGTTTATTCTCAAGCTGATGGGCGATCTTGAAAGCCTGAACCGCATCATGCGGCAGCCTCGCAAATCTGCTTTCGTCTGCTCCATTTGGAATGACTGTTTCCTGTCGAGGCTGTACCCCGTAGCTTAGCATCCGTTGGCGTGTGTAGTCACTCACGCAGATAACCATATTTGCTGATCCGAATGCTCTGCGCGTGAGCGCCGCCTGCCAGCGTGATGGTATGCCAAATTCCGTCCCGTGACCAATTGCAACCCAACGGAATGACCGTAGGCGAGCGCATAGCGCCATTAACCAGACTGAGCGTTCGCCTGTAGCAAGCACAATGTCGGGCTGAAAATTCTTTACCAGTTCCAGCAGCATTTTACCGCGTCGTGCCAGTTCACCAAAGGGTGTCGCCAGATGACGGGCGCGATGAATCGGGAACGGCTGTGCGGCATTGAAGATCGCAATCTCGGTTTCACTCGCATAATCCTGTGGCGACAGCACCGCTAATTCCCAGCCAAGCGCGTGAAGTTGTAACGCCACTTGATAGGCGTGTGTGCCGATGCCACCCGGCCCTGGTGGAAATTCGCTGGAAATGATGAGCAGACCTGGCACGGTTCAATTTAACTCCGGTATCTGTGGATACGTCTTTAGCATGTCGTCTGCCTGCCTGCTGTTTTTGCGGATGCGCCAGAGTGTGTTTGGCAAATAGATCAGCCCAAGCCCGACCTTAGCCAACCTGCGAACTGCGTTTCCGCGTATGGAGAACGTGCCGAGAGCGCTGAGTGTCATCGCTTCGCGTACCTGACGATCCGTGAAATAACGCCTGTTCAGATAGATTTCGGACGGGCTGATGATCTGGCGATGCCGCAGGTTGTGGCGGCTGCTTGAGTATGTAATCACCCGCGCCTTGTGCGCCCGCAGCCCGCCGCGCGGCGCGTGATGATGAATCAGGCTGATGTCCGGTGAATACATCATCAGCGCACCGCTCAAATAAACCCGCATCCCCAGATCACCGTCCGCCCGCGCCATGCGGTTATAGGCGAGATCAAACAAGCCTGAACCATGCAGCACGGACTTTTCGATAAGCGTGTTGTTGGTTGGAAACACATCGCTCACCCGCGTAATGGTGAAACTTGACGGATATTCGGCAGTACCTGTCTCATAAGCCGTACCGTTTGAAACAGGCGTTCTGAATTTCTCCAGAAGAGCAAGATGCTGCTCGATCAAATCCACTTGTATCTCATCATCGTCATCAATAAAGAGGATGTAATCGCCATTTGCTTCTTTCAAGCCCGCGTTACGCGAAACGCACTGCCCGGCTTCATCCAGCGTAATCAGTTTAATCGGCAGGTCGGGAAAGTCGGCCTCAAGTCTGGTATCACGCTGCGCGGCTTCCGTCTGGTCAACAATGATAATCTCCAGCGGTGGAATGGTTTGCTGGCGCAGCATCGGCAGCAGCGCTCGCAGGTAAGCGTACCGGTCAAGCGTGGGGATTAACACGGAGACACGCGCTTTGCTTGCGGCGGATAGCGCCTCCGATTCTGGATGTTGATAAACAGGTGAATGAGTTGTCGAAACCGTTTCTGACTTCCGCCATGCACTCAGCAGGCTGAGCGGTGGTGCATAACCTGTCATGACGGCACGTTGCAGCGCCCACCAGCGCCACTGCCGTGAGAAATGCGCTCGAATGAAGCGAAATTCATCCGCTAATGTCAGATCAGACTTGGCTGTTAAGTTGTCCACCAGTGCAGGAATATGACGAGTGATAACCCCTTGAGTGATGCAGCGGTAGCCATATTCCAGTGATGCACCATCTAAACTCTCGAATTCAGCCGATGGCAGCCCCATCTGGCGCAGCACATCCGTCTGAATAAGGCAAGCGCGAAGCGAAAGCCGCCACGAAGTCGCCTCAATGTGTGCAGGCGGATCGCGGTTCAGCATCCAGGTCGGTTTGAGAAAATCGAGCAGTCCAGGTTTTCCTGTCATAGCCATTTTCAGACCGGCGTGCCAGAGATTGCCGGGCAGGGCATAGACGTTTTGGATGATGTCTAAATTTGGCTGCCCCAGGGCTGCATCCCAGAGTAACCATGCGTCGGCATTCGATTGTGGCAAGCGAGCCCTGCACGCCTCAACCAGTCCGCGTATGGTTAAGTCAGCGCAGATGGTTTCGCCTACCGGCCATGAAACGGGAGGCTGATTGTTTCCCAGCCAGAATAAGTCAATACGTGGTGTGGTCATTCAGCGGGGTATATTCCCTGACGAGCTTTAACCATGCCCCAATCGTGAGCAGCATCGAAACAGTATAACCGTTTGCGGCGGTTGGCTGTAGATAGAAGCTGTCAATGAGTGCTTTCACAACAGAAGACGATACCCAATTTAACAGCGGCGTGTTATTCGCCAGGAGTACGCCTTCCAGTTGTTCCCGCCCGCTGCGGGAGAGAAACTGAACTTCCCAGTTGCGTTGGATAACAGCAGCATTGGATAGTGTACGCCGCGCCTTGTTCACTACTCTTTCAGGCAGCGTCAGCCATTGCCCATATTGCTGCCAGTAAAGATTCACTCCGGCGGATTGCCACTGGATTATTGCGAGATCAGGGAAATAACGCTTGAGGTGATCGATCTGAAGCCGGCGATCCCGCACAAATGCTGTCGGCGCTGTGCAGAAAAAGTCAGCAAGATCAATATCGTAATACGGGATGCGGGGGGTCGCTCCAAGCGCAAAACCGCGCAAGCTGGCATTTGACCAGCGAAACGCCCAGCGCGTTGTCTTGTAGGCTTTTTCGCGGAAATCCAGATCATCAATAAAGGAGAATGACTGAATACCCTGCTCAACGCGCCCGGTTAGCCATTCCTGAATGTTCTCACCATCCAATTGTGGCTGAACAAGACGTTCGATGAGCCAGGCACGCCCTTTCTTCTGAAACTTCTGCATGGCGTGGGTTGCGCTTGTCATCCCTGCGGGCATTCCATCTGCCAGCCCCATCTGATCGCACCAGACGTCCCCCCACAACCCGGTCAGTACCGCCTTTCCGTGCTGGCTCACCCAACCATTGACGCTGCACTGCCGCGCCTGTGTCACATCCTGACATCCGTGTAACGCCCAGACAACCTCATCAAGCCGATCAAACAAATAAGTTTCGATGGTGTGCGAGGTATGCTGAAAATCACGGGCTTTGCCGATGCGGGCAGCAATGTGCGTCTCTTTGGAGTCCCGTGTGTACCCATACGAGTAGGAAATACTCCGAGAGGGCAGATATGCCGCCAGTGAGCGCGAATCCAGCCCGCCGGAGATCGGCAGCACAGGTTGACTGCTCAGGCAGCGCTGCACTGCCTGTCCCATCAGGTGGTGATACTGCTCTAGCGTTTCATCGTAGGTGCGCTGTTCGTCAATCGTGTGATGCCACTTCCAGTAACGCTCATGCGAAATCTGGATGCCCGCTGTTGAAAAACGATAGATTGAGGCGGGCTGCAAAATGCGAACATCGGTAAACCACGTGAGATCATCCAGAAAGAAACCAAACGTGCAGAAGCTGCCAATCGCTTTCCAGTCAAGCTCATGAGAGGCGGATGCACCAAACGGATGCGAACTGATGACCCTGATTTGCTCACCATCCATACCCGCATAAACATGGATTGCGCCGAATCTGTCAGTGATGACTTCCCATTCATCCCGTACCGCATCGCGGATGAACAGGGCAAAACGCCCGTTGAGGCGAGTATGGTCGAGTTTGCCTGAATCCCAATCCGCTAAAATTTTTGGAAGGACATTGTCGCCCGTTGCGCTGTGATAGGTGAGAATCTCACCATAACACCACAACCTACCCTCAAGCGCTGTCCAGCGTTCATAATCAGACGCCCCATGCCTGAAATAGCGCGGTTCGGGATCGGGAAAATGCAGGCTAAAGCCAGAAAACGTCATAATCGCAGTAATTCTGCATATAGTGCTTCATGATCGGCGACTTCGCGCTCAATCGTGTATTTCGCTAAAACGCGCTTTCTCCCGTTCTCGCCTAATTGACGGCGTAGTGCATAGTCTTCCATGAGGCGGCGCAAGGATATTGCTAACGCGGACGGATCTTCTGGCGGAACGAGCAAGCCGCTGATTTCATGTTCGATAATATCTTTTGAACCGGGAATGTTGGTCGCAATGGAAGGAACACCGCATGACAGTGCTTCCAGCAGCGCCACCGGGCAACCTTCCATCCGCATCTTGCCCAGCGTAGGCAGTACAAACGCATCTAACTCTGCGTGAAGTGCAGGGACATCCTGCACATCCCCAAGGAAGTGAACACGATCTTTGATCCCCAGACTATCTGCTTGCGCGTGAAGCTCTGCCGTATATACTTCATCCAGCGGTTTGCCAGCCAGAAGCAGGTGGCTCGATTCGGGAAGCCTGGCAAATGCTTCAAGCAACGTCGGATGACCCTTTACTAGAACAAGCTGCGCCACACAGCCGATGACGAAGGCACCTGCGGGGATAGCATACTGCTCTCGAAGACGCAGGCGCGGCGGTATGTCAGGGAGAAATTTGCCTGTCTCTACCCCACGCGGAATGAGCCGCGTCTTAGCCTGCATTGACTCGGTGACGAAGAACTGCTCCAACATCGTTGTATTTTGTGCCGCGATTCTCGATGCCAGCCGCGCCCGCATTTTCCATGGATGGCTGCCCCAGCCCATATTTTTCTTGGTGAATATCCAGTATCGCGCTCCTGAAAAACGGGCAATCAGCGGTTCTGAAAAGTCGTCGCTATAGTGGAATGAATGCCACAAATCAAAGCGATAGGGACGAAATTTTCGAGAAATATTTGCTGAACGCGGCAGTAATGTACTTACGGGTCGAATTGGAATGGTAAACGGCAGTTCCAACAGAGGAATGTCTAGTTCCCTTATCCGTGTCTCCAGCCGTCCACCCGTTTTCAAAACACAAATACATGGTTCAAAGCGGCTTTTGTCGAGACGCTCGATAATACTCAGCATGGCATGACCAGAGCCAGCAGTGATGAAATTGGGAATCGTGAACAGGATACGAGCTGGATGCTTAGCCATTGAAACTATTTTTCACTGCCCATGCCTGGAACGTCAGTAATCCCCATAAGCCCCACTTGTGATCTACGCTACCGTTAAAGTGACTTTCGCAGTAGGCACGCATTGCTGCCCGATTAAACACCGGATGCAGTTTGTTTCCAAGCAGCATTTCTTCAACAATAGGTCTTAGACTTCCGCGAAGCCAATCCCCTAATGGCACGGCGAAGCCCCGCTTACCCGTCGGGATTTTGTCCGCCGCGACATAACGCGTGAGCAGATCGCGGAGAACCGCTTTGCGGGTTCCATTTTTCATCGCATCGAATGGGTCTAGACCAATACTCACTTCAATCACTTTCCGATCCAGCAATGGTACACGTACCTCAAGACTGTGGTGCATGGAGGCAAAGTCCACCTTTTTTAACCCACGCTGAAGCTGACCGTAAAACTCTACCCAACGGGAATAGTTGGCAAGGTGGCGCAGGTTCTTATAGCCGTCGAAATGATACAGCATGAAATCGGCAGGCGGGGCTGAACCTTGAGGGATAAGCGCATCTATATTGGGTATTGATAGCCGTGAATTGACGCCGTAGTAATAATCTCCGGGGTCATTTGCAAGAACTGCACGGGAGCGCTTTTTGATGACACCGTATTTTCCCGCGCCGTATAACCCCATACGGATAAGGCGTGGATACCGAAAATCCGATCCACCCCGCAAAAGAGATAGTGGGCGCTCATAACCCCAGAATAGCTCATCTCCGCCATCTCCACTTAAGGCAACCGTCAGCTCAGTTCTCGCAAACTCACTGACGAGGAGTGTCGGCATAATGGAATAGTCGCCGAAAGGCTCTGTTTGAGCTTGAACCGCATCTTCAAAGAGGCGAACGGCATCCAGCCCACCAATATTATGGAGGCGATGGTCAAGTTCAATAGACCGTGCGTATTCCTGAGCATCAGCTGATTCATCCTGCCACCAACCGGGATTGCCGATGGTAAATGCCTTCAATTCACGGCTTGTTTGCGAACGCGCCACCGCGGCAACCAATGGTGAATCCACACCGCCTGATAGGAACACGCCCAACGGAACATCGGCGATACGCTGGCGTTGCACAGCATCACCAAGCGCTGCCTGAAGCGCGTCTACCGTTTCACGTTCCGCCAGTGTTGGCTGTGGATCACGCGGCAAACGCCACCAATACTGACGAGTTAGTCGTCCATCTACTCCAAAGAGCGCATATTGCCCCGGCTCCAACTGGTAGGTATTCTCAAGGATTCCGTAGGGCGGGGGAAGGTGATTGAGTCTCAGACAAAGGTGGAGGGCATCCGTGCGAAGCGCTCCCGGCATTCCCCACGGGGTTTGCAAAAGACAATTGTATTGCGATCCAAAGGCGATACCCTGACCATTTGGAAAGATGGCATAGTGCAGCGGTTTGATACCCGCATGATCCCGTGCAAGTAACAACTTCCTTTCACGTTTGTCATACCACGCCAGTGCAAACATCCCGTTGAAACGATCCAGTGCTTCCAGCCCCCAGCAATTGAGCGCTTGAAGCACCACTTCCGTATCACTGCGGGAATGGAATACCAAACCATGACTTTCCAGTTCACGACGGAGTTCAATGAAGTTATACATCTCGCCATTAAACACAATGACGGAGCGCCCATCTACAGAATGCATTGGTTGATGACCAGCGGGTGACAGATCAATGATCGCCAGCCGCCTGAACCCCAATGCGAGACTATCATCATTCCAGAATCCCTCATCATCGGGTCCGCGGCGGTGCATCAGCGTAGTCATTTGCACAACCGAGCTCAGAATGTCAGGCTGGCGGGCTGCTTGCTGGAAAGAAAATATGCCGCAAATTCCGCACATCGCAATTCCTCAGGAGGAGACTAGTTCCCGATAGAGCGCTGCAAAGGAATTGACCTGTTCCCGTAAGTCATACTTCCGTAAGGCGCGTTCGCGCCCTGCCTGTCCCATCTGCTGGCGAAGCCCCGGATCACGCGCAAGCTGGATAATACGCGCTGCCATCGCATCAGGATCACGGCGGGGAACGACAAAACCAGTCACCCCGTCCTCAACATTTTCCGGCAGCCCGCCCGCATCACTCACCACGACAGGCAAGCCGCTCGCCTGCCCTTCAATAACTGCATTGCAGAAACCTTCCTCAAGCGCTGCATGAATCATAACGTCTGCCTGACGGAGAAATTCGATGACTGCCTCACGCGACACTGCGCCACAGAATTTTACGATACCCGCTTCAAGCAAGCCGTGCTGATGTACTGCAAAGCGCACCGTTTCTTCATAGTTGCCGTCACCCACAATCCAGTATTCAACAGGTACACCTGCATCATGAACACGGGCAACCGCATCCACTGCAAACTCATGACCCTTCTGCCAGACGATTCGTGCCACCGTAATTAACCGCAGCGGCTTATCTTCTGAAGATGTTCGCTCAGACGTTACCGTAAATAGCTCCAAATTCACAGCAGGTTCTATCAGCCAGGTAGGAACGGAATCGGGCAACCCTAATCTTCGCATATTCTGACGCAGGTATTCGGAGATAAAATGATAACCATCCACATAATTAAATAAGTATGGCAGCGCTTGTGGATATTTATCTAGAACCGTCGTTTTTTGAAACGTTCCCCGGCTGCTCAACAGCAGCTTGCAGTTCAGATATTCCTTGATGTCGGCCTGACTAAGCGCTTGAGTGTCGAACTCGATATGGAGAATATCAAGTGCTTGACCGACAAAATGCACCCGTGAGTACAGCGCTTTCAAAAACCCCAGCGGATGGCGTTTGCGATTTCGCCAGCAGTGACGCACGTATCGCCCGAAGGCAAGAGGATGGCGCAGGGCTGTTAAAATGAACTGTGGCAGACCCTTGAAAACTGCATCTACCAGTGAGTCTGCGGGCGGGGCAATATGGATGCGTTCTCTGACATCCTCACGATCTTGTAGCACAGCAAACTTGTCCCATGTGCTGCTCTGGCGCGACACGAAAATCTGAACGTCAAAGCCAGCATCCAGCAGCCCAAGCACCTTGGTAACGATGAACGTTTCAGAGGCAGCAGGAAACTGGATAACGCTGATTCCAACGCGGATCGGAAGGCTGGAATCGTTATTTCGCTGCATGAGAAGAGGCTATCTGAAACCGTGATCGAGCAGCGGCGTAAATTTCATCAAACACGCGCACCTGCCGTTCGAGGGTGAAATCAGCTTCGATTCGCGCACGGGCTGCCTGTCCCATTCGTAGACGCAGCGCAGAGTCTTGCAGCAGCCGTTTCATCCGATCCGCCAGTGCAGGAATATCCCGAACCGGAACGACAAATCCCTCCACACCGTCGGTGACCGCTTCCGCCATTCCACCTGCATTTGTCGTAACAATTGGCAATCCTACCGACATGGCTTCCAGCGCCGCGTTGCTGATCCCCTCTTCGTGGCTGCTCAATACAAACACATCAGCCTGCTGTAATTCATTTAATACCTGGGACGGTGAAACGCGCCCACACAGTTCAACGCAGTCCTGCAAGCCTAAATCCTCAATCGAGAAACGCATAAAACTGTAAAGTTCACCATCACCGATTATTTTCGCCTTGAATAGAACGTTCTCTGCCTTAAGACGCGCAAAAGCTGCAAGCAGATAATCAACCCCTTTGATCCAGGTCAATCTGCCCACCATAATTATCAGTGGGACATGATCCGCTACATTAGGCAATTGATCACGAATCTCACGGAAGTTAATCGCAGAGCGATTAACGTAGACATATTCTGTACGATCGGTCAGTCGGTGAACCTCTGTTGCCATTTCATCCGATACGCAGTGTACAATCGTTGCCCGCAGTACACTTTCGATACGGTCATTTGCCTTACCCAAAGCCTTATGTTCAAGTGTGTGAATATCCGATCCGCGGCAACTGATTACTGTTGGGGCGTCAAGTAATGTCGTAAGGTACGGATAAATCATCTCCGTCATCAGGAAATCGAACTGGATCACATCTGCTTTAATACCTGAAAATGGGACGTAACGGATATACTTTCTTAACCGATCGGTCCGTAGCTCAGGTTCACGCCCACATTGCCGCCATAATCGCCATGCTGCCAGCGGAGATCGCATTGTGTGGCGTAACAAACCAGTTGAGAGTTTGAAAAGTGCGCGTGTGTCACGTAAATCGCTGTCAGGCAGGAGGTAAACAACTTTGAGCGTTTCGGGCAGCGGCAGTTGATCTTCTACATGTTGCCAGTTACCCGGTTTACGGGCAGCAACAGTGACTCGATGCCCGTGCGCGGCAATTGCAGTAATCGTGCGAAAGATGAAGGTCAATTCAGGAAACTTGCCAACCACAAACAGGATATGCATAGGCTAGAATAGTAAGATGTTCATCAGCGATGCGGGTAACTATAGCACGGTGCGGCAGGCAGACAAGGAAATATTCCGGGGATGAGTGACGATCTGAAACGGTTGGAAACAGCTTACAACAATCGCAACACCGTCAAGGACTCCGACCTTTACTCGCTGGCAAATCCCGGCTATCTGTTTGCAATCCAGCAGCGTGAACGAAGTGTGCTGAAGCTGCTTCGCAAACATCACTTGCTTCCACTGAGCGATAAACGGATTCTGGAAGTTGGCTGCGGACGGGGCGGTGTCCTTCGGGAATATGTTCGTTATGGTGCGCTGCCTCATCAATTGCATGGGGTTGATTATCTGCTCGATCGCGTTGAAACGGCTCGACAAAATATGCCCACATCCTGCTGGATACATGCCGATGGTCAGCAGCTTCCGTATCCTGACAGTAGTTTCGATCTTGTGCTGCAATATACGGCTTTGTCTTCGCTGCTGGATGCCCGCGTCAGAGCGAAGATCGCAGCCGAAATGATGCGTGTGCTGAAAAAAGAGGGCGGCGCAATTATCTGGTATGACTTCTGGCTAAATCCCAAAAACGATCAAACGCACGGGCTTAGACAGGGCGAAATACGAACGTTGTTTCCTGAGGCGAAATTTGATTTTTCTCAAATTACACTGGCACCGCCACTTGCCCGCCGCCTTGTCCCGATAAGCTGGACTTCTGCTATACTGCTGGAAAAAGTGCGTTTTTTGAACAGCCATTACCTTGTTGCAATTAATGCTCACCAGTCCCGGACTCAAAACTGATGAATCAGCCGCAAACTTCCCTCAATACCCAATATTCAAGAGTGCGACGGGATATTTTTGTTGCCACATTGGAAGCCATGTTCCAGAACACAGGGCTTTTATTTGTGGCTTTTTTCGCTCACGCGATTTTGGGTATTGCTCTAAAAGTCAGTGGCTCCAGTTTCGATAATCTGTACATATTTGGCGTCTTTGGCGTTGGGCTTTTCTTCGCGCTATCCCGACACATCCCTCTGAAATACACCCTGTATATTGTGGCATATATTGCGGGCGCTGAAGTTCTCTTTCGGATGACGAACTCGGGTGCTTTCTGGAGCGGCGCGAGTTTTGCGACGATTGCTTTATGTATCATCGCCGTTCTGGTACGCAAACAGATGAAAGCCCCGCCGATTGGTTTGCTTCTTTACATTGCTTGCTTGCTCCCCAGCCTTGTCTTGACGATCTCCATCAGCGATCGTTCAAGAGACTTGATTTCGAGTTATTTTGCCGTGCCTGCTGCGCTCATTTGTCTCGGTATGTTTATGAACAACCTGAACCTGAGCCGAACGGAACTGCGTGATACGCTGCTGATGATAGCGCTGCCAGTGGCTGGGATTGCGGGGATAATCTTTACGAATCTGGAAACACTCGAACTGACATGGACTCAGCAGTCGAATAATCAGGTTGCTGGCTTTGGCGCTAATCAAGTATCCACTGCGCTTGGTCTGGGCGCATTCGCGTTGTTCGTCGTTGGTTTGTATTTGGCAAACGGCTCACTGATTCGCTGGGGTGCGTTCGCCATCGCTATTATCTATATCATCCTCGCATTTTATACATTTGCTCGCGGAGGTATCTTCAACACGGCTTTGGCGCTGCTGATTCTGATTGGGCATAACCTGATTCGAGGGAAGAATCGTCTTGCCAATCTTGCGCTTGTCAGCATCGCAATTATCATCCTCGTCATTATCTTTCCTCGCCTGGACGAAACGACGAATGATCAACTGACTGCCCGCTATACTGATCTGGATACGACTGGTCGAAGCGAACTGGCGATAGAAGACATCAAATTGTTTTTAGAAGAGCCGCTGACTGGCGTAGGACTTGGATTGTCCCCTCAGCAACGCCCAAGAATGAATGGTTTTCGTGTTGCTCCACACACTGAATATACGCGGATGCTGGCAGAACACGGCATACTGGGATTGTTCGCCATTTTCGCGTTATTCGGTGTGGCAGTACAAAATTATCTGAAGCAGACAACACATCAGGCTCGTGGTATTGCTGCCTCATTCATCGTCTGGGCAGCATTTTATCTGACGCATTCTGCGATGCGAACGGTAGCCCCTGCATTTATGCTGGGAATAACATGTGCCCAGCTTTCAACGGATGATGACGCAGCCGACGCAAATTAAGCGACTTATACACGACACCCGACTTTCCACGCCACAGCCCAAATCGCCACTACCCCCACCCCCACCAAAATGGTAGACTTCCAACTCTATTTATCCAAAATTATGTTGGGATAATTTGGGATATGAGAGAGAGATCACGCGCATGGCGCGGCTAACCGATTACTATCGCATTGAAAACTTTATTGATACCTTCGCGCTGGGGCATTATGCGCGGGTGCTGGGCGCTCAGGAGAAGCGCAGTGGGCAGACGATTGCCTTCAAGGTGCTGCGTTCCGAACATCTTTCGTCCGATGGCGAACCCCGCTGGGAGTACCGTGCCTTCGCCAATGAAGCCGATTTGCTGACCAAACTCAATGACAGCCCGCATATCGTTCGCCTGTTAGACTGTGGTTATAT
>Ga0224722_1000136_pt1 | contig 41534 bp, 34 predicted proteins | sample Balambano_FR1_Me_FD_161646 | JGI IMG/M metagenome (GOLD analysis project Ga0224722, IMG submission 161646) | Freshwater sediment microbial communities from Lake Towuti, South Sulawesi, Indonesia - Balambano_FR1_MetaG | ecosystem: Environmental > Aquatic > Freshwater > Lake > Sediment | place...
GCGCACCTCTTCACCGCGATCTGCGATCAGCGCCCCCGCCCCGACCGGGACACAGAGGACGGCTACCCCTGTTCCCTCAACCCCCGCGCATTCCATGCATTGATCCGCGCGCGGGTGATCCGGCCGAGCGGTTCGGGCAGCGAATGCGAAGGGAAGAACCGCGCTTCGACGATCTCGCGGCGGTCGGGCCGGGGGCGCTGATCGCAGATCGCGGTGAAGAGGTGCGCGGTATGGGGGGAACCGGAAATCTCCTCGGCGATCACTGCCACCGGCTCGATCCGGACGAGCACGATGCCGAGCTCCTCGCGCACTTCGCGCCGCGCCGCCTCCAGCGCGTCTTCACCGCGCGACAGTCCCCCGCCCGGCAGGCTCCACACATCGGGACCATAGGAATGCCTGAGCAGCAGCACATCGCCTGAAAGGTTGGTGACGATCACGCTCACGCCCGCGATCGGAGCCTTTTGCCACACCCGCCAGCGGTGCCGCAGGGCATGCGCCAGCGGCAACAGCGCGCGGTGAAGCGGGGCGGGGAGGAGGTTCGCCATAAGCTCAGGTGAACGCGGTGACCGGGCGATGATACCCGCTGTTGCGTGCCGCCAGCAGCCGCGCGACCGGCAGATCATGTTCGCCGCGCAAGCCCGCCTCGAACAGCGCGCGCTTCTCCTCGCCGCGGATCACGAACAGCAGCTCGTCGCAGGCGAGCAGCGCCGGGATGGTCTGCGTGACCCGGTCGAACGGGGCTTCGGGCGGCAGCGGGTCGGGGGTGATCCGGCGCAGCCACTGCGGATCGTCGGCGCGCGGGTCGGTATTGGGAAACAGCGAGGCAATGTGTCCGTCAAGCCCCATGCCCAGCCACACGAAGCGGCCGCCGCCGAGCCACTGTTCGCCCTTCGCATGGGCATCAACCAGCGAATAGACATCGACACCAAGCGGGTCGAAAAGCGCGCGCAATCGGCCGGCGTTGCTGGCCGGGTGATCTTCGGTCACCACCCGGTCGTCGGTCGGGGTGACGGTGACCCGCGCCCATTCGAGGTCGCGTGTCACCAGCTCCGCGAGGATCGGAAACGGGGTGGCACCGCCGGGCAACGACACGCCGACAGTGCCGTCGGTCCCCGCAAGCGCGCGGCGCAAGCGCTCTTCGAGCCAATCGGCGATCTGCGCATCGGTCGCGCCGGGGAGAATATTCGCGTCAAGCATGACAGCCTGAATAGCAAACGGGCCGCCCCCGGCCTAGGCGTCGGCCCGCTTTTGGTCGCAATCAGCCCAGCAGCGAGCTCAGGAACCACACACGCTCTTCGGCCATGTCGGTCCAGTCGTCGAGCAGCCCGTCGGTGGCGTTGTCGCCCGCCTGTTCGGCGAGGTCTTTCATCGCCTTGAGCCGGGCGACCACGGCGGCGTTGTCGTCGCGCAGTTCGGTGATCATGTCTTCGGCGGCCAGCCCGGTCTTGTCCTGATCCTTGATCGCGGTCGCCTGGGCAACTGCGCCGAGCGAGGTCAAGGTGTCGGCGTCGAGCTTGCGCACCCTTTCGGCGATCACGTCGATCTGGTCGCGCACCTGCAGCGCCTGCTGATCGAACAGCAGGTGCAGATCATGAAACCGCGGGCCCTTGACGTGCCAGTGAAAGTTCTTGGTCTTGATGTAGAGCGCGAAGTGATCGGCCAGAAGGCCGTTGAGTTCGGCAACCAGCGCAGCCTTGGAATTGGTCTTGGATTGAGCCATGGATACCTCCTTCTGAGTGTGTGCCGGTCGGATGGTCGCGGGACCCGTGCGGACCTTTGTGTAACGCGCAAACCGGCCCGGTGGTGCAACAGCGGTTGACCGGAAAAGTTGAACGGGCCCGGTCAATATGCGGCGAACCGGGCGCTCAGGCCGGTGAACAGCGCAGCGACAAGCAGCGCCGCAGCGAGCGCCATGCGCACCGCCCGCAGCGGCCAGCGGGCGAGCGATTGCGCGCCCAGCGACCATCCCAGCGCGATCGCCGCGGCACCGCCGAGCGCCCCGCCAAGCGCGGTCGCCAGCGGCAGGCTCGCCCAGGCTGCCAGCGCGAAGATGGTGAACCGGGCCGCATCGCCCAGCTGCCGCGCGAACAGCACGATTGCGATCGCGCCGAGCGCGCGGGTGGGCTCGCGCGGGGGATGCGCACTGACCGGCCAGGCAAGTTCGGCGGCGGCAATCGCGAGCGCGAAGGCCACCAGCATCTGCGCCGCCCGGCGCGGCAACAGCGCAGCGAACTCCGCCCCGATCCATGCCATCGCGCCTGCAGCAAGCGCGGCGGTGATCGCGCCGGTGATCAGCAGCGCGCGGCTGGCGCCGAGCGCGTCGCGCCAGAGCGCCACCAGCCACTGATCGCGTCCGCCCAGCGACAATATGAACACCAGCACCAGCGCGAGGAGAAATCCGTCCATCAGGGGCGCGCCGAAAGCGAGAGGGCAGCGCGCGCTGCGGGCGGGGAGGCGGCGCGGATCACCCGGGAAGGCCTAACCTGCCGGGCAAGGCGCGGCAAGCCGCCCCCGCCACCTTTGACAGGCAAACCGGGCGGCTAGAGCGTGGGGATCGCCGCCCAGACGGCCGCAATCCCCAAAACCAGCAGCACGAAGCCGTGGAACGGCCTGATCGCAATGCCGCCGCGCATCAGAACGACAGCCGCACGCCGCCCTTCATGGTCCAGTTGTATTCTTCGAACTGGAGAATGTTCTGCCGCCCGCCAAGCTGGTTGAAGGCGAAGAACTTGGCGTCGTTGATATTCACCCACTCGAAATAGACCCGCAGGTTCTTGTTGATCTTGTAGCGGGCGGTGAAGTCGAGCTGGAACAGGTCATCGACGATGCGGTCGGCTTCCGGCCCATCCGGGTTGACTTCGTCGAGATACTGGTCGCGGTAGGTGCCCGCCAGACGCAGCGAGATCGGGCCCTTTTCGTAGCCAAGCGTCGCGTTGAAGGTGTGGCGGCTGGTGGCCGGCAGATTGATCTCGCGCACATCGGGATCGTCCGTCACCGAACCGATATCGCCGTCAGGGATCAGCCCCTTGGCATCGGTGTAGGTGTAGTTGGCCTGCACCAGGAACCCCGAAAGGAAACCGGGGAGGAAATCGAACTGCTGGGCAAAGCCGAGTTCGAACCCGAAGATTTCCGCCGAAGGCCCGTTGATGTTGGTTTCCGCCTCTTCGAAGTCGATGCCGAGGAAGCTGCCGGGCTGATCAATGGTGACCCCGACGATGTAGTTTTCGATGTCCTTGTAGAACAGCGCCGCAGTGATCGCGCCGTTGTTAGACATGTAGTATTCGATCGAGGCATCGAAGTTCCAGGCCTCGTAAGGCTGGAGATTGGGGTTGCCGATCACGGCTTCCTGATCTTCGTTGATCTCGAAACGGGGGGCCAGCTGGCCAAGGCCCGGACGCACGAGGCTGCGATAGGCCGCCCCGCGCAGGATCAGGTCGGGCTGCGCGGCGAAGCGCACGTTGACGCTCGGCAGCCAGTGCCCGTAGTCGCGCTCGAACGCGACCGGCGTGATCAGCACCGTATCGTCTTCGGCCTCGGTGCCGTCAGGCAGTTCCTGGCCTTCTTCGAAAATGTTGACCTGATTGCCGAACAGGCGGTTGTCGGTGTGTTCGTAGCGCACCCCGCCGATCACCAGCAGGCTGTTCGATTCCCACCGGCCGAGCAGGTAGCCGGCCAGGATGTCTTCATCGACGCGGAAATCGCCGATCGCGCTTTCAAAGGCGGAGTCGAACTCGTTGAGTTCGAAGCTGGCGAAGTTGGCGTTGAAGAAATCGGTCGCCTCGGTGAAGCCCGGCAGCGGCGTGAGGTCGGTGATCCGGTAGGTCTGCGGCGCGCCAAGCACGTCGGCGAGGGTGTAGTTATCGCGTTCGTAGAACTCGATGTCGCCGTTGAAGCTCTTGTCGCGCCAGCGGCCCTTGAACCCGCCCTGCACGGTGAAGGTGCCCGCGTCGGTGGCAAAGTCGTAGCCAAGATCGAACCGCGCGGCGTATTCCTCGTCCTCGGCATCCGAAAGCGCGGTAAATTCGACCGAATCCAGCTCATAGGAAGAAGGATCGAAGAAATCGGCGGTGTTGCCGCTGACCGAATAGATCGGGCGGCGCAGATCGCTGAAGTCATAGCCAAGCACCAGCCCCGAATCCTCGAACTCGCCGTCGAAGCGGGTCGGGTCGAGCGAGCCGTTCTCGCGTTCGGTCGACTTGGCCCAGCTCACCGAATATTCGGCCCGCAGACCGCCGAGATCGCTTTCCCCGCCGAACACCACGGTGCGGATGCGCTGGCTTTCGAACCGGTCCTTGACCCGGCGGCGGACTTCGATGGTGGCATCGTCATCGTCGAACAGCGGGTTGTCAGAGGTGCCGCCGACATTCGCGTCTTCGGTGATCAGGATAATGTCGCGGCGGAATTCCTGGTCGTCGAACTGGCTGTAGACGCCCTTCAGATAAAGCTCGGTGTGCCCGCCGATGCGCGCATCGAAGCCAAGCGTGGCGCTGATGCGTTCGCGTTCGACGTCATAGTCGCGATATTGCACTTCTTCGGGGTAGAGCAGGCCATCATCGTCCTGCCAGCCATCGGCTTCGATGTTGTCGCTCTCAAACTCGCGGCGATAGTAGGACACGCCGCCCGACACGCCGAAGCTGTCGTTGAGCCGGGTGGCAAAGTCAAGACCGAGGTCAGGGGTAAGCTGACCGGAATAGTCGTTGTAGCTGCCGCCGATCTTGGCGACGTAGAGGTCCTTCTTGCGGTCGAAGGCGCTGGTGGTGTTAATCTCGATCGAGGCGCCGATGGTGTCGGCGTCCATGTCCGGGGTCAGCGATTTCTTGACCTCGATTGATTCGATGATTTCCGAGGAAACGACGTCGAGCGCGACGGCGCGGATGTCGCTTTCAGGGGCGGGGACGCGCACGCCATTGAGCGAGGTCGCGTTGAGGTTGGGATCAAGCCCGCGGACCGCGACGAAGCGGCCTTCGCCCTGGTCATTGAGGACGTTGAGGCCCGGCAAGCGGCGCAGCGATTCGGCGACGTTCTGGTCGGGGAACTGGCCAATCGAGTCGCGGGTCAGCACGTCGGACACGCCATCGGCGGCGCGCTTGCGCGACAGCGCCGAAGCCTGGCTCGCGCTCTGGCCGACAACGAGGATTTCCGAGCCCGCCTCGCCGAGCGCGAAGTTCTGAACCACCTGCCCGGTGGCAGGCACGGTGACAGAGAACTGGACCGCCGGCGCACCGACATAGCGGGCGGTGACGGTGTAGGTGCCCGCGGGCACGTCGGCGAACATATAGGTCCCGTCGCGCGCGGTCACGGTGCGGCGGCCAAGCTCCTCAATCACCACTTCGGCGGCCTGGAGTGCTTCGGTGCCGCCGACATCGGCGACGGTGCCGGCAACTTCACCGGCCAGCGCCGGAGCGGCGAACCCGGCGGCCAGCGCAGCGGCAGCGGTGCCAGCAAAAAGACGGATGCGGTTCATGATATACCCCCTTCGGATACCCGTGGATTGAGCTTCTTTGCGAGCGCGGATAGGCCGGTCTCGTGACAGACAGGCGACCACTGCGTTACGGTTCGGTTACACCGGGAACCTCGGCGCGAATCCGCTCACCTGTTGCGCGAATGCCGCATCGAAAGCTGGCGCAGCGCGCCGGGAACGGTTAGCCTTGGGACCGACAACGATGCGGAAGGGGGGCAGGCACATGCGGATCGAGGCAGGCATGGCGGCGGTGGTGACCGGCGGGGCAAGCGGGCTCGGCATGGCGAGCGCGGCGGCCTTCGCCCGGGCGGGGATGAAGGTCGCCATTTTTGATATCAACGATGACGCCGGCGCCTCCCACGCGGCAGCGATCGGCGGCACCTTCCACCATGTCGACATCATGGACGAGGCCAGCGTCGAGGCGGGCTTCGCCGCCGCCCGCGCCGCGCACGGGCAGGAGCGCGTCACGCTGCACTGCGCGATGGCGAGCCGCCGCGGCAAGACGCTGGGGTGGGACAAGGAGGCAGGCGCCTACAAGCGCCTCGCTACCGAGGATTACGCCTTCGGGGCCAAAGGCATCCTCATCGCCAGTTACCGCGTCGCGAGCATCTCGGCGCTGGGGATGGCCAATGCCGATCCGGTGGGCGACGATGGCGAGCGCGGATGCATCATCCTCACCGCCAGCGTCGCCGCGCAGGACGGTCAGATCGGGCAGGTGATATATGGCTCGTGCAAGGCCGGGGTGAACGGCCTCGTCCTCCCCATGGCGCGCGACCTGATGGACCTCGGCATCCGGGTCAATTCGGTCATGCCCGGGATCTTCGCCACCCCGTTGATGCTGGGAATGAAGGACCGCAATCCGCCGATGTGGGCGCAGTTGAACGCTTCGGTGCCGTTCCCCAAGCGGCTCGGCGAGCCGGAAGAGTTCGCTTCGCTGGTGCTGGAGATCGCGCGCAACAGCTACATCAATGGCCACCAGTTCCGGCTCGACGGCGCGATCCGGATGCCGCCGAAGTAAGTCACCACCTCCGCGTCGTCATTGCGAGGAGCCGCAGGCGACGTGGCAATCCAGAGCGTTCATGAGCCGCTCTGGATTGCTTCGCTCCGCTCGCAATGACGAGGAGACTTGGCATGACCATCGCCACCAACGAATACCCCTGCCGCGCCTATGGTGCGACCTCGCCCACCAGCGGCGTCGGGCCGATGCAGATCACCCGCCGAGGGCTGCGGCATGACGACGTGCTGATCGAAATCAGCCATTGCGGCATCTGCCATTCCGATCTCCACAGCGCGCGCAACGACTGGGGCTTCACCACCTACCCCATCGTCCCCGGTCACGAGATCGTCGGCACCGTCACTGCGGTGGGGGAGAGCGTCACCCGCCACAAGATCGGCGACCGGGTGGCGATCGGCTGCATGGTCGATGCCTGCCTCGAATGCGCGCATTGCGAGGCCGACCTGGAGCAATATTGCCTCGATGGCGGGATGACCGGCACCTACAACGGCACCGATCGGCTTGACGGCTCTTCGACGTTCGGCGGCTATTCCGAACGCATCGTTTGCCGCGAGGAATTCGTGCTCAAGGTGCCCAGCGCCATGCCGATGGCCGAGGCCGCGCCGCTGCTGTGCGCCGGGATCACGTCCTACTCCCCCCTTCGCACGTGGAAGGTCGGCCGGGGAAGCAAGGTCGCGGTCGCCGGGCTCGGCGGGCTCGGACACATGGGGGTGAAGCTGGCGGCGGCGATGGGCGCGGAGGTGACGGTGCTGAGCCGCTCCGAGAGCAAGCGCGCCGATGCCGAAAAGCTCGGCGCGCACGCCTTTCTCAACACCGAGGACAAGGCCGCAATGAAGGCGCGGCGCGGCTATTTTGACATGGTGCTCAACACCATCCCCGTGCGCCACGATGTCGTGCCCTATCTCCACCTGCTCAGGATCGACGGGGTGCAGGTGCTGGTTGGGCTAATCGGGATGATGCCCGAGCTTCACACAGGTGTGCTGGTGGGCCGCAAGGTGCTCACCGGCAGCGGCATCGGTGGGCTCGCCGAGACCCAGGAAATGCTCGATTTCTGCGCCGACAAGGGCATCCTGCCCGATATCGAGGTGATCCGCATGCAGGATATCGCGGCCGCCTATGACCGGATGGAAGCCAGCGACATCAAATACCGGTTCGTGATCGACATGCAGAGCCTGCGGGACCGCGACATCGGGTGATGCAAGTTTGCAACGCAACAAATGCAATGCAGGCGGCCTGATCGCTAAAACATTTGTGCTTGCCCGCCAAATCTGCCACGGCGATCACAGCTGTGACGGGAGCCCGCCCATATAAGAGGCCCCGCGCAGCCCGCAGGTGGAACGATCCAACCTCTCTATGGAGCGTTCCTTATGTCCATTCGTTTCGCCTCGGCTGCCTCGGCCGTCGCCCTCATCGCCTGCCTTGCCACGCCCGCCTTTGCGAGCGAAGCGCAGAGCGACCCTGTCGGCCCGGCCCTTGATGGCGAAAGCGCCGCTTCCGCAATCGCCGAGGCGGACGTCACCCTCAGCGACGCGGCCGCAGTTTCGCTGCGCGCGATTGCGCCGGTCGATCTTGCCGCCGCCAGCCACGCCGAGGACGACGAACCCGCCTTCAGCGTGACCGGGGCAGCCACGATCACGTCGGATTATCGTTTCCGCGGGGTGTCGCAGTCCGATGAGGGCTTCGCTGTGCAAGGCGGCTTCACCATCAACCACGAAAGCGGTCTATATGCCGGGGCCTGGGGGTCGAACCTCGCCGGCTGGGGCACCTTCGGCGGACCCAACCTCGAGCTTGACCTCTACGGCGGGTTCAAGTTCCCGGTCGGCGAAGGCACGCTCGATGCGGGGCTGGTGTGGTACATGTATCCCGGCGGGGCCGACACCACCGATTTCGCCGAGCTCTATGTCAAGCTTTCGGGCAGCATCGGCCCGGCCTCGCTGACCGCTGGGGTCGCCTATGCCCCCTCACAGGAGGCGCTCGGCAACGTGTTCTTCACCGGCGCTGCGGCGGCAGCGGGCATCCCCAATGATCCGGGCGACAAGGAAGACAACCTATACCTGTCGGGCGATGCGGTGTTCGGCGTGCCCGACACCCCGCTCAGCATCAAGGCGCATATCGGCTATTCCGACGGCAACCCCGGGCTTGGCCCCAACGGCACCAGCGTCGCGCCGACCGGCACTTATTGGGACTGGCTGATCGGTGCCGATTTCGTGCCGCTGCCGGGCCTCACCCTCTCGGTCGCCTATGTCGATACCGACATCTCCGACGCGGGCAGCGCCTATCTGCTTCCCAACTTCGCGACGCTCGACGGCGATTCGATCGCCGATGCGACCGTGGTGTTCTCGGTCACCGCGTCGTTCTGATACCCGGCCAAGCGCCGCAATGAAGGGGCGCTCCGCCAGGCCGGTGGAGCGCCCCTTTGCTTTCAACGCCGCTTTGCCATAGGCTCCTGCAAACAACAGGGGAGAGGGTGGATGATGCGGATTGCGGTTCTGGCAGCGGGCTTCGCCGCGCTCGTCGTTATGCCTTCGGCCGAGGCCGGGGCGCGCAGCCGCTACGAGGCGACCATCACCCGCACCACCTACGGCATCCCGCATATCGAGGCCGATACCTGGGGCGGGGTCGGCTACGGGGTCGCCTATGCCTATGCCGAGGACAACCTGTGCCTGCTGGCCGAGGAATTCGCCACGGTCGCCGGCGAGCGCTCGCGTCATTTCGGGCCAGAGGCCAAGGCGGTGCTCGGGTTTCAGGAGGTCGACAACCTTTCCTCCGACGTGTTCTTTCGCGGGATGGTCGATCTGCCTGCGCTGCGCGAAGGGGCCGCCGCGCAGTCCCCGGCGGTGCGCGCGCTCGCCGAAGGCTATGTCGCAGGCTACAACCGGTTCCTGAAGGATGCGGGCGCGGACGGCGTTCCCGCCGCCTGCCGCGGCAAGCCGTGGGTGCGCGCGATCACCATGGACGATCTCTTGCGGCTCACCGAAAAGCAGATGCTGCTGGCAAGCTCGCTGGCGCTGGCCCCGGCGATCGCCAACGCCGCTCCGCCGGGCGCCGCCGCAGCGCCGGTGGCGATGGCCCTGCCACGCGCAGGCGAAATCGGCATGGGCAGCAATGGCTGGGCGTTCGGCGGGGAGGTCACCGCCGATGGCCGCGGGCTTGTGATCGGCAACCCGCACTTCCCCTGGAACGGGCCGAGCCGGTTCTGGCAGATGCATGTCACCGGCCCGGACGACTATGACGCGATGGGGGCAGGCATCGCCGGTTCGCCGATCCCGACGCTGGGCTTCAACCGCGATGTCGCCTGGACCCACACGGTCACCGCCGCGCGCCACTTCACGCTTTACCAGCTCAACCTCGATCCGGCGGACCCGACGCGCTACATGCTCGACGGGCAGAGCACCGCGATGGAGCAGCGCCGTGTCAGCGTGCCGATGCCCGGCGGCGCTCCGGATGTGACCCGCACGCTCTACGCCACCCGCTTCGGCCCGCTCGTCAGCGCGCCGCAGAACGGGCTCATCTGGAACGCGGCGAGCGCCTTTGCAATTAGGGATGCCAACCGCGGCAACCTGCGCGCGATCGAAACCTGGCTGCGGATCGGCCAAGCGCACAGCGTGGGCGAGATCGCCGCCGCGGTCAGCGAAACGCTCGGCATTCCGTGGGTGAACACGATTGCCGCCGATCGCCACGGCGATGCGCTGCTGGCCGATGTGACCGCGGTGCCGAATGTCTCGTCGGACAAGATCGCGCAATGTGCGACGCCGATTTCCGGGCTGTTCGCGCAGCTCGCCACGCTGCTCGACGGGGCGCGGGCGGCGTGCGTCTGGGACATTGCCCCCGGCACGCCCGAGCCCGGCCTTATGCCCGCCGCCGATCAGGCGGTGACGGTGCGGCGCGACTACCTGACCAACAGCAACGACAGCTACTGGATCGCCAACCCGCGCGTCCCGCAGGCAGCGCGTTCGCCAATCCTGGGCAGCCATGCGCGCGAGTTAAGCCTGCGCAGCAGGTCCAACTTCACCGAGACCGAGGCACTGCTGGCGGCCGCCAAGATCGACCAGGCCGGCGCACGCGCGCTGGCATTTGCCAACAAGAGCCTTGCCGCCGATCTGGCGGTCGATCCGCTGCTGGCCTTGTGCGAAGGCGCGGCGCAGCCGTCTGCGACCACCGCGCGCGGCTGTGCGGCGCTGGCTGGATGGGATCGCCGGTTCGAAGCCGACAGCCGGGGCGCGGCGCTGTTCCGCGCGTTCTGGGCCAAGGCTGGCAAGACCCCGGGCCTTTGGGCTGTGCCCTTCGATCCTGCAAACCCCTTCACCACCCCGCGCGATCTTGCCGCGGACAAGGTGGGCGACAAGCTACTGGGCGAACTGGGCGAAGCTGTCGCGGAGCTCGATGCGGCAGGCATCGCGCTCGACGCAGCATGGGGCGAGGTGCAGCGCTGGAGCGCCAATGGCGATGCGATCCCGATCCACGGCGGGCCCGGCTCGCTCGGTGTCCTCAACATGCAGGAATCCCGCCCCGCCCCCGGCGGCGGGCTGGTGCCGGTGCATGGCACCAGCTACATCCAGATCGTCGGGTTTGGCGAAGATGGCCCAGTCGCGGACGCGATCCTGAGCTACTCGCAATCAACCGACCCTGCCTCCCCCCACTTCGCCGACCAGACCCGCGCCTACGCCGCCAAGCAATGGCACCGCCTGCCCTTCAAGCCCGCCGAGATCGCCGCGCAGCGCATGGCCGCGCCGCGCCGGATCGCGGAATGATCCGGCCCCGGTCGGCGCTGCACTCAGGCCGATGATTCGGCCGCCGGCGTTGCAGATTTGCTTTGGAGCGAGGCAAGGATTGGAGCGGGTGAAGGGAATCGAACCCTCGTCGTAAGCTTGGGAAGCTTCTGCTCTACCATTGAGCTACACCCGCAAGGCCAGGCCTCGCACGCCCGGGAATGTTTCACGTGAAACATTTTGCCGGGCTGCGGTTTGAGGGCGCGCTCCCCTCGGTCCGGAGCACGCGCTTGCCACGGATCGGCGCGCTTGGTCAACCCCGATCATTCGTTCAGCCAGTGCCGCCAGGCGAACCAGCCCAGCACCCCGGCTGCGACAATCACGCAGAACACCGCGACCCCCCAGAACGCCCAGGCCTCGTGCGCAAAGGGGATGCCGCCGACATTCATGCCCAAAAGCCCGGTGATGAAGGTCAGCGGCAGGAAGATGAACGCCACCACCGCGATCATCAGGCTGCGGCGCTCGACCATCTCGGCGCGCAAATCGGTGAGCTGTTCGTGCAGCAGCGCGGCGCGTTCACGCACCGCTTCGAGCTCCTCGGTCATTCGCGCGAACCGGTCTGCGGCTTCGTGGAGGTGGAGGCGATCGTCCTTGCTGATCCACCCAAATCCAAGTTCGGCCATCTCGGTCAGGGCATCGCGATCGGGCGCGACGAAGCGCCGCAGGATGATCGCCTGCGCCCGCAGCCGCGCGATCTGGCGCCGCATCGCGTAGATGTCGCCATCATCGAGCATGCCCTCGCAATGGTCGAGCTGATCGCCAAGATCGGCCACCTGCGGATCGAGCTCGGTGCTGATCGCCTGCGCCAGCACTGCGACGAAATCGCCCCCGTCAGTGAGCCGCCCGGCGCGCATCGCGCTTTCGACCTTGGCGAGCGCGGCAAGCCGGTTGCGGCTGACCGAGGTGACGCGCTTCGCTTCGACCCACAGCCGGATCGAGACCAGTCCGGCGCCGTCATGCGTGGGCGCATGGGCGGTGCCGCGCAGGTTGATCAGCGCGGCCTCGTCGACCTCGTCGCAGCGCGGGCGAGTCTCGCTCGCAACCAGCGCGCTGGCGGCCATCGGCGGGACGTAGCCGGGCAGGTCCATCGCGTCCAACCGCCCCGAACCTTCGGCATGGAGCCAGACGAACCCCGGCCCGGCATAGTCGGCGACCTCGTGCGGCCGGATTTCGGCGACGATGCCGTGCTGCACGACGAAGGCCTGAAGATATGGCGCGGCATAAGGCTCGGTCATCGCCCATTGCCTAGCCCGGCAAGGTTGGCGGCGGCAAGCGGCGGTTTGCCGGAAATCGCGCTGATCCTGTCGGGCGGGTAAGCACTTTTGAGGGGAGCGGCGCCCTTGCACGGGCGGGACTTGGGGGCCAAAGGAAAGGCCACACAGGAGACCCCGCATGCGCCAGATCGACCACTTCATTGTCGGCGACACGCCCCCCGCCACCCGCAAGCACGCCATCTGGAACCCCTCGACCGGCGAGGTTCAGGCCGAGGTTGCGCTTGGCGATGGTGCGCTGCTCGCCCGCGCGGTGGAGATGGCAAAGCGCGTCCAGCCCGGCTGGGCGGCGACCAACCCGCAGCGCCGCGCGCGGGTGATGTTCGCCTTCAAGGAGCTGGTCGAGGCGAACATGCAGAGCCTCGCCGAGTTGCTGTCGAGCGAACACGGCAAGACCGTCCCCGACGCGCGCGGCGACGTGCAGCGCGGGCTTGAGGTGATCGAATATGCCTGTGGGATCCCTCAGATCATGAAGGGCGAATATACCCACGGCGCGGGGCCGGGGATCGATGTCTATGCGATGCGCCAGCCGCTCGGCATCGGCGCAGGGATTACCCCGTTCAACTTCCCCGCGATGATCCCGATGTGGATGTTCGGCATGGCCTGCGCGGCGGGCAATGCCTTCATTTTGAAGCCCTCCGAGCGCGACCCGTCAGTGCCGGTGCGGCTCGCGCAGCTGTTCCTCGAAGCCGGCGCGCCCGAGGGGCTGCTGCAAGTCGTTCACGGCGACAAGGAGATGGTCGATGCGATCATCGATCACCCCGATATCGCCGCGATCAGCTTTGTCGGCAGCTCCGACATCGCGCAATATATCTACGCCCGCGGCAGCGCCAACAACAAGCGGGTTCAGGCCTTCGGCGGGGCGAAGAACCATGGGATCGTGCTGCCTGACGCCGACATGGATCAGGTCGTCACCGATCTGACCGGCGCGGCCTTCGGATCGGCGGGAGAACGCTGCATGGCGCTCCCCGTGGTGGTGCCGGTGGGCGAGGAGACCGCCGAACACCTCAAGGAGAAGCTGCTCAAATCCATCGCGGGCCTCAGGATCGGTGTCTCCAACGATCCTGAGGCGGATTACGGCCCGGTGGTCACGCCCGAACACAAGGAGCGGATCCAGCAATGGATCACCACCGCCGAGGAGGAAGGCGCAGAGATCGTCGTCGATGGGCGCGGATTCACGCTGCAGGGCCACGAAAAGGGCTTCTTCGTCGGTCCAACCTTGATCGACCATGTCACCCCGCAGATGAAATCCTACCAGGAGGAGATCTTCGGCCCGGTGCTCCAGATCGTGCGCGCGGCCGATTTCGAGGAGGCGGTGCGGCTTCCGTCCGAGCATCAATATGGCAACGGGGTCGCGATCTTCACCCGCAACGGCCACGCCGCGCGCGAATTCGCGGCGCGGGTCAATGTCGGGATGGTCGGGATCAACGTGCCGATCCCGGTGCCGGTCGCCTACCACTCCTTCGGCGGGTGGAAGCGCTCGGGCTTCGGCGATATCGACCAGTATGGCACCGAGGGCCTGCGGTTCTGGACCAAGAACAAGAAGGTCACCCAGCGCTGGCCCGATGGTTCACAAGACGGCTCCAACGCCTTCGTCATCCCGACGATGGGGTGATCTTGGTTGATCGCCGCCTCTTGGGGCAAGGCGCACCATCCGCCATTGGCTTTTGCACCGGCAAGCGGCTAAGAGCCGCGCGGTATGGTGAACGACATCAAAGTGACCGCCCTCGTGATGGCGGGCAAGCGTTCCGGCGTGCTCGATCCGCTTGCCGAGCGCGCGGGCGTCGCGCAGAAGGCGGTGGTGCCGGTTCACGGCGTGCCGATGATCGAACGTGTGGTGACACAGGTTTCCGCTTGCCCCGCAGTCGGCGCGATCCGGGTGGTGGCCCATGACGAGGGCGAGATCGCCCGCCTGCCGACAATCGCCGCGCTGATCGCGCAGGGTCGGCTGACGATGGTGGAGGGCCGCTTCAACATCGTCGATTCGGTGTTCGCCGCGGCGGAGGGCGCGGACTTTCCGCTGCTGATCACCACCGCCGACAATTGCCTAGTCACCCCCGAAGGTTACGGCGAGTTCATCGCCGGGTGCCTCGCCGCGGGCGCAGGCGGGGCGGCGGGGCTTGCGCGCAAGGCCGATGTGCTGGCCGCCGATCCGCAGGGGCAGAAGCGCTTCTACGAGTTCCGCGACGGCGGCTATTCCAACTGCAACATGTATTGGCTGGGCAGCCCGGCAGCGTTGAGCGCGGCCGAGATCATGCGCGAAGGCGGGCAGTTCGTGAAGTTCCCGCGCCGGATCATCAAGGCCTTCGGACTGATGAACCTGATCCGCTTCCGGCTCGGCACCGGCTCGAAGGAGAAGCTGTTCGCGCGGATCTCGCGGCGCTTCGGATTTCCGCTGGTGCCGGTGGTGCTGTCGGACGGGCATTTCGCCATCGATGTCGATAACGAGACCACCTTCGCGGTGACCGAGAAGATCCTCAAGGCCCGCGAAGGCGCCGCGCCCGCCGGGTGATCCGGGGCTGCGGCTAACGGTCATGCGCCGGTTGTTCACCAATATCGGCTGGCTGCTGGGCGGCCGGGGTTTCAACGCGGTGCTGAGCCTTGTCTACCTCGCGCTGGCGACCCGGGCGCTGGGGACCGAAGGCTTCGGCCATTTTGCAATCATCGTCGCGCTGGGGCAGACGCTCACCGGGCTTGCCAATTTCCAGACTTGGCAGTTCATCGTGCGCTGGGGCGCGACGGGCGACGGGGTCGATCCCGGCGAAGCGCGCGCGGCGACCGGGTTTGCGATCGCGCTCGACGCGGTGTCGATCGGGCTCGGCCTGGTGCTCGCCGGGCTGGCGGTAGGGAGCGCGCCGCTGTGGCTCGAAGTGCCGCCCGATCTGCTGTGGCTGGCCTTCGGCTATTGCGTGGTCTCGCTGTTGGCGATCCGCACCACCCCGACCGGCATTTTGCGGCTGCACTTCAAATATGCGACCGCCACCGCCGCCGAAGCGGTGCAGCCCGCGATCCGGGCGCTTGGGGCTGCCCTCGCCTTCGTGCTGATGCCCAGCGTCGCCGGGTTCATCATCGCCTACGCCGCCGCCGAAGTGGCTGTCGCCGCCGCCCTGTGGATCGCCGCAGCCCGGGTGCAGCCGCTGGGGTGGGGCGCGGTGAGCCTTTCCGCAATTCCCGCGCGGCATAGCGATGCCTGGCGCTTCGTCGTGTCGACCAACCTTTCGGGCAGCCTGTCGATCGCGGGCAAGCAGGTCATCATCCTCTTCGTCGGCACCTTCGGCGGGGCGGCACTGGCGGGCGGCTTCCGGGTGGCGAGCCAGCTTGGCCAGGCGCTGATCGCGCTGGCGCAGACGGTGTCCAAGGCGATCCTTCCCGAACTCGTCCACGCCCGCGACAACGCGCTCGAAATCGCGCGCCGGATGGCCAATATCGCCGCCGTGGGCGGGGTCATCGCGGTGGTCAGCGCGCTGGTGTTCGGGCGCTTCGGGCTCGAACTGATCGCGGGCGAGGCGTTCGGGGTGTTCTACTGGGCAATGGTCATCCTTGCCATCGCGGGCGCGGTCGAGCTGGTCGGCGCGAGCCTTGAATCGCTGCTGGTATCGGCGGGCAAGGCGCACATCGCCTTCATCGTGCGCGCGGTGCCCACGGTGCTGGCGCTGGTGCTGCTCGACACGGCGATCGACTGGAACGGGGCCAAGGGTGCGGCCTTTGCGCTGCTGGGATCGAGCAGCCTTGCCGTGATCGGCTTTTACGTGGCGATCCTCAACCTCGGCCAGATCCGGCTGGTGGTGGAGCCGGACGGGAGCGGCGGAGCGGATACGCGGCCCGCCCCGCCCGTTCAACCCTAACCCTCGAACGCGAGCTTGGGCTTGCGCGCTGCCGCGGTCTCGTCGAGCCGCCGCCGGGGCGCGTAGTAGGGGGCCTGCTTCAAGCCATCATCGCCCGCCAGCGCGCGTTCGACCACGGCGCGAAAGGCGGTGATGAACTGGTCGATCGCCGCCTTGCTCTCGGTCTCGGTCGGTTCGACCAGCATCGCCCCGTGGACCACCAGCGGGAAATACACCGTCATCGGGTGATAGCCCTCGTCGATCAGGCCCTTGGCGACATCGAGCGTCGACAGGCCATTGGCGAAGTCCTTGTCGCCGAACAGGGCCTCGTGCATGCACGGACCGCTGGCGGCGAAGGGCGCGTGGAGAATGTCCTCCATGCTGCGCAGGATGTAATTGGCGTTGAGCACCGCATCCTCGGCGACCTGCTTCAGCCCGTCAGCGCCGTGGCTGAGGATATAGGTGAGCGCGCGGGTGAACATGCCCATCTGCCCGTGAAACGCGGTCATCCGGCCGAAGGCCTCGGTGTGGCCATATTCGGCCGCGCTTTCCTCCTCGACCAGATGCACGACGCCGTCCGCGTCACGCGCAGTGAAGGGCATCGGGCCGAAGGGGCTGAGCGCCTCGGACAGCACCACCGGCCCTGAACCCGGCCCGCCGCCGCCATGCGGGGTGGAGAAGGTCTTGTGGAGGTTGATATGCATCGCATCGACCCCAAGGTCGCCCGGGCGCACCTTGCCGACGATCGCGTTGAAGTTCGCCCCGTCGCAATAGACGTAGCCGCCCGCCGCGTGAACCGCATCGGCCATCTCGCGGAAATCCCGCTCGAACAGGCCGCAGGTGTTGGGATTGGTAATCATCACCGCGGCAACGTCCGGCCCGAGTCTGGCCCTGAGCGCGGCGACATCGACGCGGCCTTCGGGGGTTGCGGGGATGTCTTCCACTCGGAATCCCGCGAAGGCGGCGGTGGCGGGGTTGGTGCCGTGGGCGCTTTCGGGCACCAGCACCACGTCGCGCTTGTCGCCGCGCGCTTCCAGCGCCGCGCGGATGCAGAGCATCCCGCACAGCTCGCCATGCGCGCCCGCCTTGGGGCTCATCGCGACGCCGTGCATGCCGGTGAGCGTGATCAGCCAATACGCCAGCTCATTCATCACCTCGAGCGCGCCCTGCACGGTCGATACCGGCTGCATCGGGTGGATGTCGGCAAAGCCCGGCAGCCGCGCCATCTTCTCGTTCAACCGCGGGTTGTGCTTCATGGTGCAGCTGCCGAGCGGGAAGAAGCCGAGGTCGATGCCGTAGTTCTGGCGACTGAGCCGGGTGTAATGGCGCACCGTCTCGGGCTCGGTCAGGCCGACAAGGCCGATGGGCTCGGTGCGGGCGAGACCGCCGAGGCGGGTCGGCGCGGCGGGATCGACCGGCGGCAAGTCCACTCCGGTCACATCGGCCCGTCCGATCTCGAACAGCAGCGGCTCCTCCAGCATCAGCGCGCGGTTGCCGGTAGTGGTGGCCGGGCCGTTGTTCATGCCGTCGCTCGCAGACGTCATCGCGGGCTTCCAGCCGGACTGGTTGGGGGCGTTCATCGCACAGTCTCCTTGATGCTGGCCTCAAGTTCGGTGGCGAGCCGTTCGATATCTTCGACAGTGGTGGTCTCGGTCACCGCGACCAGCAGCGCCTGCTCGAGCGCCGCGACGCCGGGATAGAGCCGCCCCAGCGACACCCCGCCGAGCACGCCGCGCGCGGCCAGATCGCGCACGATCGCGCGCGCGGGCGGGCCGTCGAGCAGCAGCGTGAACTCGTTGAAAAAGGCATGGTTGAGCAGCCGCACCCCCGGCACCTGCGCCAGCCGATCGGCGGCAAGGCAGGCGAGCCGGTGGTTCTCGGCGGCAAGCTGGCGCAGCCCGGTCTCTCCCAGCAGCGTCATGTGGACGCTGAAGGCGAGCGCGCACAGCCCGCTATTGGTGCAGATGTTGCTGGTCGCCTTCTCGCGGCGGATGTGCTGTTCGCGGGTCGAGAGGGTGAGCACGAAGCCGCGCCTGCCTTCGGCATCGGTGGTCTCTCCGCACAGCCGCCCGGGCATCTGGCGCACGTGCCTGGTATCGCGGACCGCGAACAGGCCCAGATAGGGCCCGCCGAATTGCAGCCCGACGCCCAGCGCCTGGCCTTCGCCCACCACGATATCCGCGCCCATGTCTCCGGGGCTCAGGATCGCGCCCAAGGCCACCGGCTCGGTGTTGACCACCACCAGCAGCGCGCCCTTGGCGTGGGCGGCTTCGGCGACCGCCGCAAGATCGCTGATCCGGCCGAGGATGTCGGGATATTGAACCACCACGCAGGCCGTGTCCTCGTCGATCCGAGCAATCAGGCCGTCAAGATCGGGCTCGGGGGTGATCGCGGGCAGCGCATCGGCGATGGTGTCGCCGGTGAAGTGCGCCATGGTCTTGACCACCTCGGCATAGTGGGGGTGGAGCGCGCCCGAGAGCACCGCGCGCTTGCGCCGAGTCACCCGGGTCGCCATCGCCACGGCCTCCCAGCACGCGGTCGAACCGTCGTAGAGCGAGGCATTGGCGACTGCGCAACCATACAGCCGCGCAACCTGCGTCTGGAACTCGAACAGCATCTGCAAGGTGCCCTGCGCGATCTCGGGCTGGTAGGGAGTATAGGCGGTCAGGAACTCGCCGCGCTGGATGATTGCATCGACGCTGGCGGGAATGTGGTGGCGGTAAGCCCCCGCGCCCAGAAAGAACGGCACGTCGCCCGCCGCCATGTTCTTGGCCGCGAGCGCCTTCATGTGGCGTTCCACCGCCATCTCGCTCGCGTGCATCGGCAGCCCGTGGATCGGGCCGTCGAGCCGGGCGACTTCGGGCACGTCGGCAAACAGGTCGTCGATATGCGAAGCGCCGATTTTCGCCAGCATCGCCTGCCGGTCGGTATCGGTCAAAGGGAGGTAGCGCATGGGTGGTGAGGTGTCCGTGGCTGGGGTTGGAAGGATCAGGCGGGCGACGCCGGGGCGGCGTTCAGCTGCGCCAGATCGGCGAGCGTTCCGGCGAAGCGGGCCGGGCCGGTATGGGTGGTGCGCATCCACGGCGCGGCCCAGATGCGGAAGCCCGCATCGCGCACCCGGCGGCAGAAGGCGTAATCATCGTTGAGCAGATGCCCGCTGTCGGGATCGATCAGCGGCTGGAACAGCGCGGTGAGGTGTTCGCCCACCTGCCCGTCGGCGCGGTCCTGCAAGTCGGCGGCATAGCGCAGTTCGGGATGGGCTGCGCACAGCGCGGCGATCACCTCGCGCCGGATCACCATCAGCCCGGTGCCGAGCCGCAGCATCTCGAGCGGCTGATCGAGCCGGACCTGCGCATTGGGGCCGAGCACGTCGAGCGCGAAGAGGCCGGCGAAGCGTTCGAGTTCTGCCGGATTGCCGCGCCCCAGACCCCGCTGCGCTGCGGCCTCGACCAGCTTCCAGTTGATCCGCCGCTTGGGACAGGGCGCGCCGATCACGGCCAGGCGATCGTCGTCACGCATCAGCGCAATCAGGTCGAGCACCTGATCGGGCTGGAACCCGATATCGCCATCGAGGAACAGCAAATGGGTCGCATCCGACTGCATGAAGGCTGCGGCAAGGATGTTGCGCGCGCGGTCGATCGCGGCATTGTTGCTCAGGAAGGCAAAGCTGCAGGCCACGCCCCGGCTTTCGGCCGCGCCGACCAGCCCGATCACGCCGCGCAGGTAATCGGCCTCGGCCCCGCCATAGAGCGGGGTGGCGACCATTAGGCGGACGGCATCGGGCGGGGTTGCCGCGGTCATAGCTCGGCGACGAACGCCTTGTAGCCATCCTCGTCCATCAGCCCGTCAAGCTCGCCCGGGTCGGCGATGGTCATGCGGAAGAACCAGCCATCATCCTCGGGCGAGGAATTGACCAGCGCCGGATCGTCTTCGAGTGCCGGGTTCACTTCGGTGATCTCGCCGGTGATCGGGGCGTAGACATCGGACGCCGCCTTGACGCTTTCGACCACCGCAGCATCCTTGCCCTGTTCGATCAGCGCGCCGACTTCGGGCAGTTCGACGAACACGATGTCGCCGAGCTGGCCTTGCGCATAATCGGTGATGCCGACCGTGGCGACATCATCCTCGACATCGATCCATTCGTGTTCATCGGTAAAGTAACGCGGCATGGGTCAGCTCCCTCGGTGATAGCGGTGCGGGACAAAAGGTGTCGGCGAGACGCGCGCGGCGAGGCGTTTGCCCCTCACCTCGACCTCGAGCGCGGTGCCGGTGGCGGCGTGGGCGGCGGCGACATAGGCCATCGCGATCGGCACGCCGAGTGTGGGTGAAAAACCGCCGCTGGTGACGGTGCCGACGTGGCGCGCACCGGCGAACACGTGCGCGCCCTCGCGCGCGGGGAGGCGGCCTTCGAGCATGAGGCCGACCCACTTGCGCGCCGTGCCCTTGTTGATTTCGCGGATGATGCGCTCGGCACCGGGGAAGCCGCCTTCCGTACGGCGGCGCTTGTTGATGCCGAACATGAGCCCCGCTTCGATCGGCGAGGTCTCGGGTGTCAGGTCGTGACCATAAAGCGGCAGCCCCGCCTCCAGCCGCAGCGAATCGCGTGCGCCGAGGCCGATCGGCTTCACTTCGGGCTCCGCGCACAGCAGCGCAGCGATCTCTTGGGCGGCAGCGGCCGGGAGCGAGATTTCGAACCCGTCCTCGCCGGTATATCCCGCCCGCGCGATGGTGACGTCATGGCCCGCAAGCGTGAACCGCCCGAACCGCATGAAGGTCAGCGCGGACAGCGAATACTCGCCCTGCGCATGGCGGGCCAGCGCCTCCGCCGCCTTCGGCCCCTGCAATGCGAGGAGCGCGTGCTCGTCCATGTGGTGCAGCGTGATATCATCGGGCAGCGCCTCGCGCAGCACCGCGATATCGTCCCATTTGGTCGCGCCGTTGACCACCAGATAGAGCGCATCGGGCCAGCGCGACACCATCAGATCATCGAGCACCCCGCCGTGCTCGTCGAGCAGCAGCGAATAGCGTTGCTGGCCGAGCTTCAGCGTGGTGAGGTCGATCGGCAGCACCGGCTCGACCGCCGCGTCGAGCCCGGGGCCGGATAGCACGAGTTGCCCCATGTGGCTGACATCGAACAGCCCGGCACTCTCGCGCGTCCAGTTATGTTCGGCAAAGATCCCTTCATACTGGATCGGCATGTGATAGCCCGCGAACGACACCATCCGCGCGCCCATGGCGCGGTGCCAGCCATCGAGCGGCAGCGGTTCGGGCGGGGGGGCCTCGAGGGCATCGTCGGTATCGTGATCGCTCAAGCGGAACATCCCCGGCAGAATACGGCAGTCCGGCGGAGCCTGACGGCACCGCCACGATCCTGCCCCCTCTGTCGGGTGACCTGAGAGCTTCGGCGGGGCCGCCACAATGACGATCCGCCTCCCCTTCGGTGGCCGCGGACATGCATCCGCGACGCTTTCCAGAGTGTCACGCAGCCGAGCGGTCCGGTGGCCTGAGAGTTTCCGGGGCGGTTGCTCCTTCGGCGCCTCTGCCCTTCGCGAAGGGCATCGGGCTCTCCCGCTCGCCTGCCCGCGCCAGAATCGTTTCTGGTTCGGAAGACCGGACGCGCTTGCGCGAATTGCTGCACCGCGTCAATCGGGGACAAGCTGGTTTGCCCCGATCCGCGCGCGATTGCGCGCGCCGCGGCGCGGCGATAGGCCCAAAGCCCATGAACCTCACCGAAATCTACCTGATCGCGCTCACCATCATCTTCGCGGTGCCGTGGCTGGTGTGGCGAGTGTTTCGCACCGACTACTGGGCGCCGCTTGTGGTGGTGCAGATCGTCGGCGGGATCCTGCTCGGCCCAGGGGTGCTTGGTGCGGCATTTCCCGATTATTACGCCTTCGTGTTCCAGCCCGATGTTATCATCGCGCTGAACGGCGTCGCGTGGTGGGCGGTGATGCTGTTCGTGTGGATTGCCGGGATCGAGCTTGATCTGACACAGGCGTGGAAGCACCGGCGCGAGACGGGCCTCACCGCCGGGTTGGCGCTGGGCATGCCGCTGCTGGCGGGGACGCTCGCCGCTGCAATCGTCCTGCAATTCCCCGGCTGGCGCGGGCCGAACGGGGCCTATTGGCAGGCCCTGCTCAGCATCGGGATGGCCTGCGCGGTCACGGCGCTGCCCATCCTTGTGCTGCTAATGGAAAAGCTCGGCATCCTGCGCGAACAGCTCGGCCAGCGTATCCTCAGATATGCGAGCCTCGATGACATCGCGATCTGGGGCGTGCTGGCCCTGATCCTGCTCGATTGGGAGCGGATCGGGCGGCAGGCGGTGTTCCTCGTCGGCTTCGCGGCGGCGGCGATGGCCGTGCGGTGGCTGATGGCGCGCCTCTCCGAGAATGATCGCTGGGCGGTCGGCCTGATCTGGCTCGCCGTCTGCGGCTTTGCGGGCGACTGGTCGGGGCTGCACTTCATGGTCGGCGCGTTTCTGGCCGGTGTGGTGCTCGACGCAAAGTGGTTCGGTCACGGGGCGATGGACCGTTTCCGCGACGTGGTGCTGCTCACCATCATGCCGGTGTTCTTCTTGTCCACGGGCCTCAGAACCCAGTGGGAGAGCGGCGGGCTTGCCGTGTTCGGCGTCGCCGCGCTACTGCTGGCAGCGGCGGTGGGGGGCAAGCTGCTCGGCGTCCACATCGCCGGACGCCTGCTCGGCTGGAGCCGCACCGAGGCGAGCCTGATCGGCTGGCTGCTCCAGACCAAGGCGCTGATCATGATCATCTTCGCCAACATCCTGCTCGACAAGCAGGTGATCACGCCGACGACCTTCACCGCGCTCTTGCTGATGGCGGTGGGCAGCACGATGCTGACCAAGCCCTTCGCCACGCCGCTGATCGCGAAGCTGGGCGAGCGGGTGAAGGCGGAGGCCTAGGGCTTGCTCCCAAGTCCCTCCCTGTCCTGCAAGGATGGGGAGGGACCGGGAGAAACCGGGGGCTCTGCCTCACAGGCCTCGCACGTGGCCGCCGGCGGGAGCCCCCACCCCCAGCCCCTCCCCAAGGGGAGTGGGGCAGGTCGGCGCTACTTCTCCGCCAATTCGAGCGCGCGGGCCATCAGCGACTGCTCGCGCGGGGTGAAGGTGCCCGTATCCTCGCCGCCCGGCGGGGGCGGGTTCTCGGTCGTGAAGTATGCAAAGCCGCGGCCATCCTCGATATCGAAAAACAGGCCGGAAAGCAGTCCGTAAGCCTCTCCGGAATGACCCACATAGGCAACATTGCCGCCAAACAGCCGATCATCGCAGGTGCCTCCATCATGCCCGATCATCTGCATGCCGAGGCCATAGCGGCAGAAGAACGTCTGTTCTGGATTGTGCCCGGCCAGCAACGCCTTGCCCGCCGGAGCCATGATGGCATTCGAGAACACCCCATCCCCCGCGACCACCATCGCCTGCCCGATCTTCGCCAGATCGACCATCCCGATCCGCACCCCGCCCTGCGGTGAGAAGATCGAGGCATTGGTGCCGGGGACGTAGGCATCGAGATCGCACGCCTGCCCCTCGGCCACGGGGATGGTGCAGGCGGGCGGCAGCCGGTCCGGCCCGTCGGCGGCGACTTCGCCGGTGTCACGGTAGAGCGTCACCGCACGCGCTTCCATCTCGGGGCCGCACAGGGTCCAGTTGAGGCAGGCCTTCACCCCCAGCGGCCCGAACACCAGCCGCTCGACCAGACGATCATACCGCTCGCCCGAAGCCGCCTCCAGCACCGTCGCCACCAAAGGCGAGCCGAGATTGGCATATTCGAAGTCTGCCTCGCCCGGCTTGCCGGTTTCGCGCCATGCGTCGGGATCGGCAAGTTTCGCCTCAAGGCCCTTGCCCAGCGGGATTGAGTAGCCCGCCTTGTCGCTCAGCCCCGCGCGGTGCATCAGAAGGTGTGTAAGCGTCACTGGCCCGTCCGGATGGTAGGGCGATCGCAGCTTCCAGCCGAGATACTCGGACACATCGCGGCCCAAATCGAGCTTGCCCTCGTCCACCAGCCTGAGCGCGGCGAGCGCCATGATCAGCTTGGAAATCGAGGCGATCCGCACCGGATCATTGGCCTCGACCGCGCGGCCCGTTTCCTTGTTCGCCAGCCCTTCGACGATCAGCGGGCGGATGGTCTCGCGGTCGAAGGTGACAACTACCGTGGCAGGCGGCATGTCCTGCGCAGCGAGCGGGACGGCGATAAGCGCGAGGGCGGCAGCGAAAAGCGGGCGGATCATGCCGCGCATCATCGCGCCCCACGCCGCCGCGTCAATCGAGATTCGGCCTGAGCCAGCGTTCCGCCGTCGCCAGATCGACGCCACGGCGCTGCGCATAATCCTCCAGCTGGTCGCGGCCCACCCGCGCCACACCGAAATATTCAGCCTGAGGGTGTCCGAAATAGAACCCGCTCACCGCCGCCGTCGGCCACATGGCGAAACTTTCGGTGAGGGTCAGGCCGACGTTCTTCGGCGCATCGAGCAGGTCGAACAGGATCGGCTTCAGCGAGTGATCGGGGCAGGCCGGATAGCCCGGCGCGGGGCGGATGCCGCGATACTGCTCGCGGATCAGCGCGGCATTGTCGAGCTGCTCGCCGGCCGCATAGCCCCACAAGGTGGTGCGCACGTGGCTGTGCAGCGCCTCGGCGAAGCCTTCCGCGAAACGGTCCGCCAGCGCCTTCAAAAGGATGTCGGAAAAATCGTCCTTGTCGGCAAGGAAGCGCGCCGAGTGCGGCTCGATCCCGTGGATGCCGACCGCGAAGCCGCCGATCCAGTCTCCGCACGTGTCGATGAAGTCGGCAAGGCACATGTTCGGCCGGTCACGCGATTTCTTGACCTGCTGGCGCAGGAAGGGGAGGCGGACGTGCTCCTCGGTCTCGGAGAGGTGGATCGTCACATCATCCCCGTCACGCGCGCATGGCCACAAGCCTGCAACCCCGCGCGCGGTCAGCCATTTCTCGGCGATGATCTTATCGAGCATCGCGTTGGCATCGGCGAGTAATTGCGTCGCGGTTTCGCCCACCACGTCGTCGGTGAGGATCGCGGGGTAATTGCCGTGCAGTTCCCAGGCGCGGAAGAAGGGCGTCCAGTCGATGAAGTCGCGCAAGTGTTCGAGGCTCCAGTCCTCGAACACGTGAAGACCCGGTCGTGCCGGGGCATCGGGCTTTTCCGCCGGATCGATCACGAATGCATTGGCGCGCGCTTCGGCAAGGGGAAGCAGCTCGCTCTGCCCCTTGCCCGCGCGGGCATCGCGCACCGCGACATATTCGTCCGCTACCTCAGTGACGTAATCATCGCGCTGGGTGTCGGACAGCAGCTTGGAGGCGACGCCGACCGCGCGGCTCGCGTCGAGCACATGGATAACCGGGCCTTCGTAGGCCGGGTCGATCTTCAAGGCGGTGTGGACCTTCGAGGTCGTCGCCCCGCCGATCAGCAGCGGCATGGTCAGCCCCGCTCGCTGCATTTCTTCTGCGACCGTGACCATCTCGTCCAATGAGGGGGTGATGAGGCCGGAAAGCCCGATCATGTCGGCCTTGTTGTCGTTGGCGGCGGCAAGGATCGTCGGCCAGGGCACCATGACGCCAAGGTCGATCACCTCGTAGCCGTTGCACTGGAGCACGACGCCGACGATGTTCTTGCCGATGTCGTGCACATCGCCCTTCACCGTCGCCATGATGATCCTGCCCTTGGCGCGGCGCTCGGCTTCGGGTAGCAGGTCCTTCTCGGCCTCGATGAAGGGGATGAGGTGGGCGACCGCCTTCTTCATGACGCGCGCGGACTTGACCACTTGCGGCAGGAACATCTTGCCGCTGCCGAACAGGTCGCCGACGACGTTCATGCCGTCCATCAGCGGGCCTTCGATCACCTCGATGGGGCGGCCCCCGCGATCCTGCGCGGACTGGCGGGCTTCCTCGGTGTCTTCGACCACGAACGCGTCGATGCCCTTGACCAGCGCATGTTCGAGCCGCTTGGTGACCGGCCAGCCGCGCCATTCCTCGGCTTCCTTTTCCGCGCGGGCATCCACGCCCTTGAAGCTTTCGGCGAGCGAGATCAGGCGCTCGGTCGCGTCCGCATCGCGGTTGAGGATCACGTCCTCGCAGGCTTCGCGCAAGGCCGGGTCGATCTGGTCGTAGACGTCGAGCTGCCCGGCATTGACGATCGCCATGTCGAGCCCGGCGGGGATCGCGTGGTAGAGGAACACCGAATGCATCGCGCGGCGCACCGGCTCGTTGCCGCGGAACGAGAAGGAGAGGTTCGACAGCCCGCCAGAGTAGTGCGCGTGCGGGCACACTTGGCGCAATTCACGCACCGCCTCGATGAAGTCGACGCCGTAGTTGTTGTGCTCCTCGATCCCCGTCGCGACCGCAAAGATGTTGGGATCGAAGATGATGTCTTCGGGCGGGAAGCCCTCGGCCACCAGCAGATCATAGGCGCGCTTGCAGATTTCGACCTTGCGCTGCTTCGTGTCGGCCTGTCCGGTCTCGTCGAAGGCCATGACGACAACGGCAGCGCCGTAATCCATGCACAGCCTTGCATGGCGCAGGAACGCCTCCTCGCCCTCCTTCATGCTGATCGAATTGACGATCGGCTTGCCGGAGACGCACTTGAGCCCGGCCTCGATCACCCCCCACTTGGAGCTGTCGATCATCACCGGCACCCGCGCGATGTCGGGCTCGGCGGCGATCAGCTTCAAGAAGGTCGTCATCGCGTGGACGGCGTCCAAAAGGCCCTCGTCCATGTTGACATCGATCACCTGCGCGCCGTTTTCGACCTGCTGGCGCGCGACCTCGACCGCGGCCGGGTAGTCGCCCGCCATGATGAGCTTCTTGAACGCCGCCGAGCCGGTGACGTTGGTGCGCTCGCCAATATTGATGAAGCGGGAGGAGGAGGGAGGTTGGGTCATGGTCTTCTCTCAAGCCCCTCTCCTTCAGGGAAGAGCGGATCCGGTTATGCCGCGATAAAAGCCTCGAGCCCCGCCAGCTTCATCCCCGGTTCGGGCGCGGGCACGGTGCGCGGTGCGCTGTTCGCCACGGCGCGCGCAATCGCCGCGATATGCGCAGGCGAAGACCCGCAGCACCCGCCGAGGATATTGACTTGGCCGTGATCGGCCCAGTCCTTGACCAGCCCGGCGGTGGTATCGGGCAACTCGTCATATTCGCCCAGTTCATTGGGCAGGCCGGCATTGGGATAGATCATCAGCAGCGTGTCGGCGATCTGCGACAAGACCTTGACGTGCGGGCGCAGCTGCTCCGCGCCGAAGCTGCAATTGAGCCCGATGGTGAGCGGCCCGGCATGGCGCACCGCATACCAGAACGCCTCGACAGTGTGACCGGAAAGGTTGCGGCCCGAGAGGTCGGTCAATGTCATCGAGATCATCACCGGCACGTCGCGGCCGAGTTCCCGCTCGAGGTTTTTCACCGCCATGATCCCGGCCTTGGCGTTCAAGGTATCGAACACGGTCTCGATCAGGATAAAATCGACGCCCCCTTCGACAAGCGCACGCGCTTGTTCGAGATAGACTTCGACGAGGAAATCGAAGGTAATCTCGCGGAAACCCGGGTCTTCGACGTCAGGGCTGAGCGAGAGCGTCTTGTTGGTCGGGCCGATCGCACCGGCGACGAAGCGCGGGCGGCCGTCCTTTGCCTGATATTCGTCAGCCAGCGCGCGGGCGAGCGTCCCGCTGGCGACGTTGATTTCTCGCACCAAACACTCGGCAGCGTAATCGGCCTGCGATATACGGTTGGCCGAAAAGGTGTTGGTCGAAACGATGTCCGAGCCCGCCTCGAAATAGGCGCGGGTGATGTCGCTCAGCACATCGGGGCGGGTCAGGGCGAGGATATCGTTGTTGCCCTTCTGGTCGGCGGGAAGGCCAAGGGTGCCCGCGTAATCTTCCTCGGTCAGTTTCCTGAGCTGGATCTGCGTGCCGAAGGCACCGTCGAAGATCAGCACGCGGTCACGCGCGGCGGCGAGGAGCTGGTCACGCTTGGTCATGCGGCGGCCTCCGAAACGGGGCGCTTGCCCAGCATGTGGCAGATCGCATAGGCGAGCTCGGGGCGATTGAGGGTGTAGAAGTGAAAGTCGCGCACCCCGCCCGCATAGAGCCGGCGGCACAGTTCGGCGGCGACCGTGGCCGCCACCAGCTGGCGCGCGGCGGGCTTTTCGTCGAGGCCCTCAAACAATCCGTCCATCCACGCAGGGATCGCCGCGCCGCAGGCCCCGGCGAACTTCCTTGCCTGCGCCACATTGGTCACCGGCAAGATGCCCGGGAGGATCGGCGCATCCACCCCGGCGGCGGCGCACTGGTCGCGGAAGCGGAAGAAGGTTTCGGCCGAGAAGAAGAACTGGCTGATCGCCCGCGTCGCCCCGGCATCGAGCTTGCGCTTGAGGTTGTCGATGTCGTCCTGCGCCGAGGCGGCGTCGGGGTGCGTCTCGGGATAGGCGGCGACGCTAATCTCGAACGGCGCGATGGCCTTGAGGCCCACGACGAGGTCCGCTGCGCTGGCATAGCCTTCGGGGTGCGGGGCAAAGGGCGCGCCCGGCTCCCCGGCATCGCCGCGCAGCGCGACGATGTGGCGCACGCCTGCTTCCCAGTATTGCTCGGCCACCTCGCGGATTTCGGCCTTGGATGCAGCGACGCAGGTAAGATGCGCGGCCGCCGGGAGCTTGGCCTCGCCGATGATCCGCGCGACTGTCGCATGGGTGCGCTCGCGGGTCGATCCGCCCGCGCCGTAGGTAACCGAGACGAAGCTGGGGGCCAGCGGCTGCAATTGCTGCACCGCGTCCCACAGCTGTTCCTCCATCTTCGCCGACTTGGGCGGAAAGAATTCGAAGCTGACCGCAACATCGCCCGGCAGGCCGCTGAACAGCGGGCTATCGGTGGCGGTACGGTATTCGTGGAGCTGGTCGAGCGTCGGGGTCATCACACGGGTTCCTTGGCGCGCGCGGCGGCGGCAACCGCCGCGGCGGCGCGGCGGCGGCCAAGCCAGATCTTGACCACCAGCTCGCCGCCATCAAGCGCGAGCGGCACGCTCGCCGAAAAACCGGCGGCGCGCAGCAGGTCGGACATCTGGCGATCAGCAAAGCCCAGCCGCAGGTGCTGATGGCGGGTGCGAAGCTCTTCGTGATCGTGGCTGGCGAAATCGACGATCGCGATCCGTCCGCCGGGGCGGGTGACTCGCGCGGCCTCGGCCAGCGCGGCGGCGGGATCGGGGGCGAAATGCAGCACCTGATGCAGCACCACCGTATCGAAGCTGGCGGCGGCAAACGGGAGATCGGCAAAATCGCCCTGCACCAGCTCGATCCGGGCCGCGGGCAGGTGCTGGAGCTTGGCGCGCGCAACCCGCAGCATTTCGAGATTCTTGTCGAGCGCAACCACCCGCTCGGCATGATCGGCGAAGAGTTCGGCGATCCGCCCGGTGCCGGTGCCGATGTCGAGCACGTGACCGAGCGGCGCATCGCCAAGCGCGGCGGCAAGCGCGCGTTCGACCTCGGCATCGGGGCTGTGGCGGGCGCGCAGATCGTCCCACTCCCCGGCATGGCGGGCAAAGTAGTGCTCGGCCGCCGCTTCGCGCGCAGCCCGGATCGCGGCAAGCTTGCGCCGGTCGCTCTCGCACTGCGCGGCAAAGCCGGGTTCGGAGCGTTCGGCAAGCGCGAGCAGCTGCTGGGTCGCCGCGATCAGCGGGGTGGCGGCTTCCCCCGCATCGGCCTGACGCAGGAACACCCAGCTGCCCTCGCGGCGGCGCTCGGCAAGGCCGGCATCGCACAGGATTCCGACATGGCGCGACACCCGCGGCTGGCTCTGCCCCAGCACCTGCGCAAGTTCGCCCACCGCCAGCTCCATCGCCGACAGCAGCCGGGCGATCCGCAGCCTGGTCGGATCGGCGAGCGCCTTGAAGATGTCCTCGATCACCATGGTCGCCATCATATAAAGATATTTTTATATGTGTAAATCACCCTTGGGAGAAATCGCGGCCGCGCCGCCGCCTGCGCGCATCACCGCCGACCGGGCCGCAGCGCCGGTTTCGCGGTTGTAACGCGCGATCGCGTCGGGGATCGCTGCGGCCGCCGCGCCGTCGCTGACCGCCACCAGGCAGCCGCCGAACCCGGCCCCGGTGAGCCGGACCCCGCCCGCGTTCCCGAGCGCCGCACCGACCATCTCCGCCAGACGGTCAAGCGCGGGGAGCGACACGGCAAAATCCCCGGCGAGCGAGCGGTGCCCTTCGCCCAGCAATGCCGCCAGCGCCGCCAGATCGCCTGCGGCCAGCGCATCGGCGACCGGTGCGACCCGGGCGTTCTCGCTCACCACGTGGCGGGCGCGGGCGAGCAGCAGCGGATCAAGACCCGCGCGCCCGGCTTCGAGCTGCGCCGGATCGAGATCGCGCAGCGCCGCCACCCGGTAATGGCGGGCCGCCGCCGCACATTCGCCACGGCGCTTGTTGAAGGCGCTGGTGACCAACTGGCGGCGCAGCCCCGAATCGATCACCGTGATCACCAGCTCCGGCGCGACCGGCACCGCGCGGGTGCCGAGCGAGCGGCAATCAAGCAGCAGCGCATGGCCCGCAAGGCTCGTCGCGGATGCCATCTGGTCCATGATCCCGCAGGCACAGCCGACAAAATCATTCTCCGCCGCGCGCGCGACAACTGCCAGCGTGTGCGGCTCCAGTTGATGCCCGGCATGGGCGGACAGCGCCAGCGCGCTCGCCACCCCGAGCGAGGCCGAGGAGGACAGCCCCGCTCCGATCGGCACATCACCTGCGATCGCGATCCGGGCCGGGCGCAATCGGTGCCCGCCCGCCTCAAGGAAATGCGCGACCCCGCGGACGTGGTTCTGCCATTCGCCGGGGTGGCGTTCGATCGGCTGGTCAGTCGCAAACCGGTCGCGCGCGTCTGCCCCGATGTCGAGCGCCGCCGCCTCGATCGCATTTTCCTCTCCTGCGCCGACGGCGATGATCGTCTCGCGGTCGATCGCGCAGGGGAGCACGAAGCCATCGTTGTAATCGGTATGCTCGCCGATCAGATTGACCCGCCCGGGTGCGGCGAACAGCCGGTCGGGCGCGCTGCCGAACGCGCCGCGGTATCCGGCGACGACGCGGGCGATCAGGGCGTCGCGGCGGCTCATCGCGGGTCGCGGTAATGGCGGGCGGGGCTCACCGCGCGCAGCATCTCGGCAGCGCGTTCGGGGGTGAGATCGCGCTGCGGTTCGGCCAGCATTTCGTAGCCGACCATGAACTTGCGCACCGCCGCCGAACGCAGCAGCGGCGGATAGAAATGCGCGTGCAGCTGCCAGTGATCGTCGGGGCCCTCTACAAAGGGCGCGCCGTGCCAGCCCATCGAATAGGGAAAGCTGGTTTGAAACAGGTTGTCGTAACGGGTGGTCAGCGCCTTCAAGATGCTGGCGAGGGTTCGGCGCTGTTGGGCGGTCAGCTGCGGCAGCCGCGCGACCGGGAAACGCGGCAGCAGCAGCGTCTCGAACGGCCAGGCCGCCCAGAACGGGACGATCGCGAGCCAATCCTCGTTGATGTCGACCACGCGCTCGCCCGCCGCTTCGCGCACGGCGACATCGCCCAGCAGCGCGCGGCCATGTTCGCCGTGATAGGCGCGCTGGTTCGCATCCTCGGCGACGATTTCCTGCGGGAGGTGCGCGGTCGCCCAGACCTGCCCGTGGGGGTGCGGGTTGGAACAGCCCATCATCGCGCCCTTGTTCTCGAACACCTGCACATGGGCGAAACGCTGGCCGAGCTGTGCGGTCTGCTCGGCCCAGCAATCGACCACGGCGCGTAGCTGCGCGGGGCTGAGCAGCGGCACCGACCGGCCGTGATCGGGCGAGAAGCAGATCACCCGGCACACCCCCGCCGAAGCCTCGGCGCGCAATAGCGGATCGTCGGTTGCAGCAGCGACCTGCGCCTCGGCGGCAAGCGCAGGGAAGTCGTTGTCGAACACATGCACTCCCGCGTAGTGGGGGTTCGCCTCGCCGACGACGCGGGTGTTGCCGGGGCACAGATAGCAGCCCGGGTCGTGGGCGGGCGGCGGCGGTTCGGGGGGCGCAACCTCGCCCTGCCACGGCCGCCCCATGCGCTGCGGCGACACCTGCACCCACCCCCCGGTGAGCGGGTTATGCCGCCGGTGCGGGCGGGCCAGATCGAGGCTCATCGGACGATTTCGTCCCCGGGCGCTGCGGCAAGCTCGCCAAACACCGTGCGCGGCGCAAACGCCGCCCGCCCGCCAAGCGCAAACCGGTTGAAGGCTAGCGCGGCGATCACGCTCGTCACCAATGTCACCACCATGAAGTCGATGTAATGCAGGCCGATCAAGCCCGATGGCTGCCACACGAAGGTATAGAGCGCGTAGAGCGCAAAGCCCCAGACCACGCCGACAATCGCCGCGCGGCTTTCGACCCCGGTAAACAGCAGGCCGACGATAAACGCCGACAGGATCGGCATCGAGGACAGGCCGTTCAATTGCTGGAGGAGGTTGATGATGCTGGTCGCGCTGGCGAAGGTCGGCACCAGCGCGATCGAGGTAAGCGTCAACACCGCCGTTACCACGCTCGCCAGCCGCCACTGGTTGGCGACCTTGCCGATGAACTTCTCGTGGAAATCGACCGCGTAGAGCCCGACCGCAGCGTTCATCACCGCCGCCGTGTGCGCGATCACCGCAGCGGCGATGGCGGCGGCGAACACGCCCGAAAGCCATGGCGGCAGCACCGCGCCGACGAGGCGGCCATAGGCGGCATCGTCGATATCGCCGAACATCTGATAGGCAACCACGCCGGGGATCACGACAATCGCCGGGATGATCGCGATCCGCACTGCCGCCGCCGCCAGCACGCCCTTCTGCGCTTCGCGCACCGTTGGCGCGGCCATCGCCTTCTGGGTGATCGGCTGGTTGGTCGACCAGTAATAGATCTGGATGAAGATCATCCCGGTGAACAGCGTGTGGAACGGGATCGGCGAATCGGGGGCACCGATCATCGTCAGCCGCTCGGCCGGCACGCCGCGCGCGATGTCCCAATCGACCGCATTGAGCGCGAGGATCACGATCAGCACCGCAATCGCCAGCACCCCGATGCCTGCATAGGTTTCCATCACCGCCACCGCGCGCAGGCCGCCCGCCATGGTGTACCCCGCCGCGACCACGCCGAGGAACCCTGCCAGCACCAGCAACGGCAGATCGATCCCCGCGGTCTTCAAAAACAGCGCCCCCGAATAGAGCCCGGCGGGCAGATAGATCAGCACCATCCCGATCAGGAACAGCGCCGACACCAGCGTGCGGATGCCGCCGCCGCCATAGCGCTGTTCGAGCAGCTCGGTCACAGTCGTCACGCGGGCGCGATAATAGATCGGCACGAACACGAAGGCGAGGATCAACAGGCCCACGAACCCGCTGATCTCCCACCACGCGAGCAGCAGCATCTGGTTGCCGTTCATCCCGACGAGCTGATCGGTCGAAAGGTTGGTGAGGGTGATCGCCCCTGCAACGAACAGCCACGACAGCTGCTTGCCCGCCAAATAGATACTGGTGCGCGAGCCATCGTGCGCCTCGCGCCGAACGGTGAGCCAGGTGGCGAGCGCCACCAGCGCGGTGATGCCGAGGCACACCGAGATCTGGATCAGGCTAGCGCCCGAAACCGCGGGCGTGATGGCATTGGTCATTCTCGCGCTTCCCCCTCACCTTTGGCGCGGTTACAGCGGATTGCCGGGTGGCGGGCAAGCCTTTGGGCATGGTTCATCACCGGAGGCGGACGGGAGAGACGGGTTGGCACATGTGCGGTGTGACGGCGAGGCGCTGACGCTGGTGTTCGCGCTGGAGACGGGCGCCGCGGCAGACCTTATCTATTGCGGTGCGCGTCTGCCCGATGGCGAGGATCTCGCGATGCTCGCCGCCGCCGCCAAGCGCGGGCGGCACGAAAGCCAGCCCGATGTCCCGCCGGTTCCGGGTCTGCTGCCCGAGCGCAAGGGCGGCTGGAGCGGCCAGCCCGCGCTCGCGCTGCGGCGCGGCGGCGTGCCGGAAGCAACCGATTGCCGGGTCAGCGGGTGGGAGGGCGGCGCGCGCGCGCTCGCCATCACCTTCGCCGACCCGCAAGCCGGGGTCGCGCTCAGCACCGCGTGGCGGATCGGCGCGGGCGATGTCGTGACGGCTGAGGTCACCCTCACCAACATCGGGGAGACCGCGTTCGAGATCGACCGCCTTGCCGCGCTCGCTCTGCCGGTTCCGGCGCGGTTCGCCGAGGTGACGACCTATTCCGGACGCTGGGCGGCGGAGATGCAGGAGCAGCGCCGATCCATCGCCCCCGATGGCCTTACGCGGCAAACCGCCATCGGCAAGCCGGGGTTCGCCGGGGCGGGCTGGCTGCTGCTGCATGGCGGGGAGGAGGTGATGGGCGCGCACCTGGCGTGGAGCGGCGACCAGTGGCTCGCGCTCACACCCGATGCACAGGGCGCAGGCGATGGCCGCGCGGTGCTGGCGATGGGCGCGGGCATGGAGGGGACGGTGCTGGCGCCGGGCGCGGCGCTGGCCGCCCCCGCGGCGTTCTTCGCGCTCGCCGCTGACCGGGCACGGCTGTCGCAGGCCTTCCACCGCCATGCCCGCGCCGAAGTGCTCCCGGCCCGCGCGCAGTGGCCCGCCCGCAAGGTCCACCTCAATTCATGGGAGGCGCTGGGCTTCGACCTGTCAGCGCCTGCGCTGATCGCGCTCGCCGATGACGCCGCGAGGCTCGGGATCGAACGCTTCGTGCTCGACGATGGCTGGTTCGCAGGAAGGCGCGACGATACCACCAGCCTAGGCGACTGGTTCGTCTCGCCCGACGTCTTCCCGCAAGGCCTCGCTCCGCTGATCGCGAACGTTAAGGCGCTGGGTATGGATTTCGGCCTATGGGTGGAGCCCGAGATGGTCTCGCCCGGTAGCGAGCTCTACCGCGCGCATCCCGACTGGTGCCTGCACATTCCGGGGCGCGAGCGGCCCACCATGCGCGGGCAGCTGGCGCTCGACATGGCGCAGGACGAAGTGCTGAGCTACCTGTTCGACCGGCTCGACGCGCTGCTGCGCGAGAACGCCATCGCCTACCTCAAATGGGATCACAACCGCGACCTCTTCCCCTCGGCACCGCGCCAGACGGAAGGGTTTTACAGTCTCCTCGAGCGCCTCCGGGCCGCGCACCCACACGTCGAGATCGAAAGCTGTTCGAGCGGCGGGGGGCGGATCGATTACGGTGTCCTTACCCGCACCCACCGCGTCTGGCCATCCGACAACAACGACGCCATCGAGCGCCTCAGGATCATCAGCGCGTGGAGCCAGTTCATTCCGCTCGAAGTGCTCGGCAGCCATGTCGGCCCCTCACCGAACCCGATCACCGGGCGACGGCTTGCGATGGACTTGCGCGCCAAGGTCGCGCTGTTCGGTCATATGGGGGTGGAGGCGGACCCGGCGCGGATGAACGACAAGGAACGCGAATGCCTTGCCGCGCATATCGCGCTCTACAAGGCGTGGCGCGGCGTGCTGCATCACGGCACGCTTTGGCGGCTCGATCACCCCGATCCCAACGTCAGCGCGATGATGGTGAACGATGGCGACACGGCGCTGGCGCTCGCGGCGCAGACCGCCTTCTCGCCGGTGTTCGATGCCGCCCCGCTGCGCCTTGCCGGGCTGGTGTCCGAGGCGCGCTATCGCGTCACGCTGCCCGAACCCTGGCCGCCGCGCGCGCGGCACTACCTCGCCGATCCGGAGACATGGCGCGGGGGTCTCACCCTGTCAGGCACGGCGCTGATGACGCAGGGCCTTGCGCTCCCCCTCACCCACCCCGAAACCGCGTGGCTGATCGCGCTGGAAAGATTGCCGCAATGAAGCTGGGCTGCTGCTACTACCCCGAACACTGGCCTGAGGCGATTTGGGCCGAGGACGCGCGGCGCATGGCTGAGATGGGCCTCTCGCTGGTCAGGATCGGCGAATTCGCGTGGAGCCGGATCGAGCCTGAGCCGGGCCGCTATGACTGGGGCTGGCTCGACCGCGCCATCGCTACGCTCGACGCGGCGGGCCTCAAGGTGATCCTCGGCACGCCCACGGCTACCCCGCCCAAATGGCTGGTCGACCGCATGGCGGACATGGTCGCCATCGACCAGCACGGCTGTCCGCGCGGATTCGGCTCGCGGCGGCACTATTGCTTCTCGCACCCCGGCTACCGCGCGGAGTGCGCGCGGATCGTCACCGCGCTGGCCGAACGGTATGGCCCCAACTCGGCCATCGCGATGTGGCAGACCGACAATGAATATGGCTGCCACGATACCGTGCTGAGCTTCTCCGAGGCCGCCGCCACGTCGTTTCGCGGCTGGCTGGCGGCGCGTTACGGCGATGTCGGCGCGCTCAATGCCGCGTGGGGCAATGTCTTCTGGAGCATGGAATATCGCAGCTTCGCCGAGGTCGACCCGCCGCATCTGACCGTCACCGAGGCGAACCCGGCGCACTGGCTCGACTATCGCCGCTTCGCTTCCGATCAGGTGGCAAGCTTCAACCGCGAGCAGGTCGAGATCATCCGCGCCCACGCTCCCGGCGTGGACATCACCCACAACTTCATGGGCTTCTTCACCGAGTTCGATCACCACCACGTCGGCCGCGATATCGACGTGGCGACATGGGATTCCTATCCGCTGGGGTTTCTCGAACAGTTCTGGTTCTCGCCGGACGAAAAGCGCGCCTATATGCGGCAGGGCCACCCCGATATCGCCGCCTTCCACCACGACCTCTACCGGGGGTGCTCGGGAGGCCGCTGGGGAGTTATGGAGCAGCAGCCCGGGCCGGTGAACTGGGCGCGCTTCAACCCCGCGCCGCTGCCGGGCATGGTCGCGCTGTGGACATTGGAAGCCTGCGCACACGGGGCGGAACTGACGAGCTATTTCCGCTGGCGGCAGGCCCCTTTTGCGCAGGAGCAGATGCACGCAGGCCTCCTGCGCCCGGACAGCAGCGAGGCTGAGGCGGAGTCCGAGGTGGGCGCGGCGGCGGCGGTACTGGGCAAAATCGGGCCGCAAATGGTGGTGAAGGCACCGGTCGCGCTCGTATTCTCCTACGAAGCAGCGTGGGTGATCGGCATCCAGCCGCAGGGGCAGTCCTTCCGCTATCTGGAGCTGGTGTTCGAGACCTACTCTGCCCTCCGCCAGCGGGGCCTCGACGTCGACATCGTCGCCCCCTCGGCCGACCTGTCGGGCTACCGCATGGTGCTGGTGCCGACCCTACCGATCGTCCCCGAGGGTTTTGCGGAAAGGCTGGCGGCGCTCGATTGCCCCGTGCTCCTCGGCCCACGTTCGGGGAGCAAAACGCACAGCTTCTGCATCCCCGACGGCCTCGCGCCGGGCGCGCTGAAGGCAGCGATCCCGCTCACCGTCACCCGCGTCGAATCCTTGCGCGACGGAGTGGCCGAAACAGCCGAAGGCTTTGCCGTCACCCGCTGGCGCGAGGATGTGGCCTCCGACCTCGCCCCCGAATTATCGGACAGCGCGGGGCGCGGGGTCGTCTTGCGCCACGGCTTGGTGCGCTACTGCGCGATCTGGCCCGACCGGGCGCTGCTGCGCCTGCTGGTCGAACGCATGGCCGAGGAGGCCGATGTGCCGTTGCTCGAACTTCCCGAAGGCATCCGCGAGCGGCGCACGGCAAGCCACGTCTTCACCTTCAACTTCGCCGCCGAGCCGGTGTTCGTGCCGCACATCGGCGAGCTGCTTGAGCCCGCCGCCTGGCGCATTGCCCCGCTTCAGGGCTCGGCCAGCAATCGCCGATAGTGATCGCGCAGCGTCTCGCTCCCGAATTCGGGGGTAAGGTCGGCGCGATACTCCCCCGTTGCCGGATCGCGCACCAGCATGCTTTGGGTCGCGTAGTAATGTGCGATGCGGGCATATTGGGCCTTCTCGGCAAACCACGCGGAGAATGGCGCGCCCAGGCCCAGCAGCTTTTCGGCAAAGGTGAACATTGCGGGCGAGACCGAGCGGAAGCGCGGCTTCTTCTCCGCCAACGCGAACAGCAGCTCGCCCTGCTCCTTGAGCGAAATCGCCGGGCCCGGGCCGCCGATCGGCAGGATCTGCCCAAGCGCCTCCGGATTGCCGATGATCGAAACGATGAAGCGCGCGAGATCATCGTCGCTGATCGGCTTGCAGCGGGTCAATTCGCCGTCGCCAAAGATCAGGAAGGGCTTGCCCGCCTTGACCCGGCCCACCTGCCCGGAGAGCGATTTAAAGAAGGCCGTGGGCCGCACGATCGTGTAGCCGATCCCGCACGCCGCCAACTCCGCTTCGAAGGCGAGTTTGGCGTGCTGGAAGGCCAGCTGGGGGTGCTGCACGCAGATCGCCGAAACCAGGATGAACTGCCGCACCCCGGCGCGCCGGGCGGCGTCAAGCAGCGCGCAGTTGCCAGCGAAGTCCACCGCCTCGGCATCGCGCGGTGCGCCGCTGCGCGAAGCGAGGCACGAAACCACGACCTCGGGCCGGGCCGCCTCCATGATGGCGTCGAGCGCGCCCGCATCGTCAAGCCTCGCTTGCGCCAGCCTCGCCCCGTCATGCTCGCGCAAGGTCGCCCCCGTCCGGCCCGCCCTCACCATCGCAGTGACCCGGTGGCCATCTTCCACCAGCCGCCGGACCACCGCCCGGCCGATGGTGCCGCTTGCCCCGGCAACGAGGCATGGGCTGGCAGCGGGCGAAAACGATGTCATCGCTGCCACCCTATCGTGATCGATGTGCCGACGCAAAGAGACGAAGGCGGGAGCGCCGTGGCGGGGTTACGAAAGCCGCCGGTATGCGACCAGATGCTGCATGAAGCAGCCATCGTCGTGCACCCGCACCGCCGCGAAACTGCCTGCCAGCGCCGCCTCGAAATCGCTCACCGGCGGGCTCAACATCCGGTGGCTTCCCCCTGTGTCCCGGTAAATCCAGCGGTCGCTGTGTCCGACCCGGCGCGCCCGGAAACCGGTCCTTTGCGCATAGCGCGAGCGGTTGAAGCTCTCGATCGCGGCGATCGGCAGCACTTCGATATAGAGCGAGCCGCCCGGTCGCAGCGCCGCGACGGCTGTGGTCATGAGACCGGCCATCTCATCCCAGTCGCCGAGATAGCAGTAGGCGCCCCAGAAGATGGTGACCAGATCGAAGGATTGCGGCGCGGGCTCGAATGTGCGCAGGTCGGCGTGGATGAAGCGCGCATGGGGCGCTGCCAGCCGGGCCTTCGCCAATTGCGCCGCGCTCGCATCCACCCCGGTCATCTGCGCGCGTCCGGCAAGATTGGCGAAATGCCACGCCTGCCCGCAAGCAAGATCGAGCCAGCCGGTTGCGGGTCCGCGATCGATCAGGAAATCGAGGATCGCGAGGTTGACCTTGTGCTTGCCCGGCCACGGATCGATGTAGAGCTGCGCATAGGCATCGCAGTAATCGGCATCATAAATGGCGCTGGCCGCGGTCATGCGAGGGACGCCTTGCCTGCTTGAGCGCGCCCGGATGCAGGCTTGAAATAGACATAGGCGGTGTTGCCGCAGGCCTTGCCTCTGACGCCGATGAAGGCGATCTCGGCCGGGCCGGCGTTCGCGATGCGTCTGACCGCATCGGCAAACTCTGGCGTGACTGCGCAGAACTGCTCCAACACGGCGAGGCTTTGGTCGGTGTCCAGCTTCAGGCAGTGGTTGCACAGGTCGATCTTGTGGCTGCGCTGCGCACCTGCAACCGCAAAGGTGCTGCACAAGGTCAAGGCCCGGGCCGAGCCATGATCGAGCGACCCGGCCGCTGCGCCGGGCCTGCGCAAGGGCACCGCGAAACCGATGCCCTGCGCGAGCGTGGCTGCATCGGGCCTCGGTTTCCAGTAGATGTTGACGGCAAGGTCCGCGCTGCGCGATCCTTGGATGCTGTAGGCTTGGATAGAGCAGGCCCGGTGGATCGCCTCGATCGGTTCGCGGTGCTGTTCGATCTTGGCCGCCGCGATCAGCCGGGCGGCGCGGTCGGCGACCGGCCCGTCTTTTGCTGTGACATAGATGCCAATCCCCGCCCGGCCCGGATCGGCGGCGAGCCAGATGTCGCCGCTGCGCCGATCGCACGTCCCAGTGAACGAAGGCGCGAGCGCGGCCATAAAGCGCTCGCAGCGCCGGGCCGCGCGGGCGCTGCACCGGCCTTCGAGCCGCGCGAAAGCCGCAAGGTTGGCCGCCATGCGGTCGGCCTCGTCGCGGCCCAGCCGGAACGGATCGATGATCAGGCGCACCGCGTGATCGGGTGACCCGGTATCGGCCAATGCGATCTGGAACGGGGTGCCGTCGTTGTTGATCGTCGAATGCCACAGAGCCGCATCGTCATCGGGCCGCAGCATCCGGTAAAGCGCAGCGAGGCCGCGCGCCGAAGGCAATTCGGTCTCGGCATGGCGCAACAGGCTCATGGCCCGATCCAAAGCGTTCCCCAATTGGGGTTCACCCGCGGGAGGAACAGCAGCGCAGTGATCGCGGCCAGCACCAGATTGCGCACCGCCACCGCGGTTCCCGAGGTGTGGCTTGCGAGCAGCGGGCTGCAACGGCACAGGAACGGACGGTTCATCAGCGCAAGGCGCAGCGACAGCCCGCCGAACACGATCAGCAGCGCGATCCCGCCGACCGCGCCGATCATCACCGCAGCAGGGCTCCAGAAACACAGGATCAGCACCCCGACCGCGATTTCCGACAAAATGATTGCATCGCCCGCCAATCTCACCCCGAGCGGATGGTGCAAACCGTGCTGATGCACCATCCGCTCGAGACTTGGGCGCCGCAGCGCCTTGGAAACGCCCGCGCTTAGGAACAGCATGCCGATCAGAACCTGGATAGCGGCCGCAAGCACCCACGGACCATATGACAGGAGGCTGCCGGTCATCGCTGGCCGCGTGTCAGGGGATCTGCACCAGGATCGCCGATCCGAGCGATCCGTTGGCGCCGTTGATCCCAGTCGCGCCCGGAGTGCCGGGATTGCCCTGCGCGGCCGAGTTGCCGACCCCGCCGCGTCGGCCGCCCTGACCGGGCTGGCCGCCCGCACCGCCTGCGCCGCCGGTCCCGCCCTGGCCGCCGCCGACCACCGCGGTATAGCTCGGCGTCGGCACCCCGGTTTCGTACCGTATCACCACGGTTCCGCCATTGCCGCCCTTGCCGCCGTTGCCGCCGCGGCCGCCGTTTGCGCCATCGCCGCCGCGACCGCCGTTCTCGTCCGGCTCGCACCCCTGGCC
>Ga0224722_1000137_pt1 | contig 41528 bp, 39 predicted proteins | sample Balambano_FR1_Me_FD_161646 | JGI IMG/M metagenome (GOLD analysis project Ga0224722, IMG submission 161646) | Freshwater sediment microbial communities from Lake Towuti, South Sulawesi, Indonesia - Balambano_FR1_MetaG | ecosystem: Environmental > Aquatic > Freshwater > Lake > Sediment | place...
CCTCCGCCCCATCCGCCGCCATCATTGTCGTCCCCGCCCGACAGGGCGCCGCGCACGATCGCGCTGCCCACTTCCCACAGGATGATGTCGCGTGCGGTATCGCCGATATCGCGCGCTGCCGAATTCTCGCGCTCGCCCCACGGTCCTGCGCCCTGCGCCCGGTAGCGGCGGCGCTGGCTGCGCCCGGCGAGCAGCGGGAGAACGAAAAAGAAGAACAGGAATGCCAGCCAGATCAGCACGCCGACCGGAAAGCCGCCTTCGCCTTCGCGCGCCTCGGCAGCCTGCTGCGCAACGCGCGCGGCTTCGTCGGGCGGGAGCTGCAACTGGGCGATGATCGCGTCGGTCCCGGCTGCGATCCCGCGAGGAAAATCGCCGTCGCGAAACGCGGGGAGGATCTGGTTCTGGATGATCAGGGTCGAAAGCGCATCGGTGATATAGCCTTCAAGGCCGTAGCCGACCTCGATCCTGACCTTGCGATCATTGGGCGCGACCAGCAGCAGCGCGCCGTCGTTGCGGGTCTCATCGCCCAATCCCCATGCGCGGCCGAGCTGGTAGCCATAATCGGCAATGTCGTAGCCTTGCAGATCGGGGATGGTCGCGACCACCAGCTGGCGCTGCGACTGGGTCTCGAGCGCCTCCAGCTTGGCGGTCAAGGCCGCTTCGTCCGCAGGCGTCAGGATGTCGGCATTGTCCACCACCCGCCCGGTCAGCTCCGGGAACTGCGGCTGCGCGGCGAGCGGGGATCCGCCGAATAGCCACGTCAGCGCAAGAAGCAGTGCGAGACGCGCGAGCACGCCGTCAGTTCGTCGTCATGTCGAGCGTCGGCGCGGCCTCGGCACCGGCGGTCACCGCCTTGTAGGGCACCAGTGGTTCGGCCCCGTGGATGATGTTCGCGCCGATCGTGTCGGGGAAGGTGCGGATCGTGGTGTTATACTTGCGCACCGCCTCGTTATAGTCGCGGATCGCGACTGCAATGCGGTTCTCGGTGCCTTCGAGCTGACTTTGCAGCGCCAGGTAGTTCTGGTTCGACTGGATCTGCGGATAGGCCTCGAAACTGGCGAGCAAGCGGCCGATCCCGGCGCCGAGCTGGCTCTGCGCGGCGGCGAATTCCTCCATGCGCGCGGGGTTGTTGAGATCATCGGACGAGATATTGACACTGGTCGCCCTTGAGCGCGCCTCGGTCACCTCGGTCAGGATCGCGCGTTCGTTCGCGGCCGCGCCCTTGGTTACTTCGGCGAGGTTGGGGATGAGGTTGGCACGGCGCTGGAACTGGGCCTCGACATCGGCCCACTTGGCCTTGGCCTCTTCCTCGGCTGCCGGGACCGAATTGATCCCGCAGGCAGCAAGGCTGAGCGCGGCCATGGCGGCGAACGCGCCGCGCACTATGGTGGTGAATGTCATGCGGCAATCCCTCCTGAAGACGCGGGCGCACGCAGCGCCCGGCGACAAACTCCTGTATTGCGGATATAGCACACCGCCCGACCCTTTCAAGCCGCAGCGCGCCGCACGAATGGCTTGGCACCTCGCGGAGGGAGTGCCAGAACATGCTTCACGGCAATCGCAAGGGGACTATCATGCTGTCGGAATTCAGGGCCTTCATCGCCAAGGGCAATGTCATCGATCTGGCAGTCGGTGTGATCATCGGGGCGGCATTCGGTGCGATCGTCAAGTCGCTGACCGACGAGATCATCATGCCGATCGTCGGCGCGATCTTCGGCAATATCGACTTTTCCGATCGTTACATCGTGCTTGCCGGCAATGTCGCACCGGGAACCCCGCTTGCCGCCGCGCGTGAGGCGGGTGCCAATGTGGTCGGGCTGGGCGCGTTTGTTTCGGTGGTGATCAATTTTCTGATCCTGGCCTTCATCATCTTCCTGATGGTGCGCTATGTCGGCAAGGTCACCGCCAAATTCGCCGCCGCCCAAGACGCCGCACCCGCCGCGCCGACCGAGGTTGAACTGCTCACCGAAATTCGCGATGCGTTGAGGAAGTAACAGCGGTTGCTGCTCACTTCACATTAAGCCGCGGATCGCTATATCGGCGGTGTCGGGCGACCGACTATGGCGATAAATTGCGCTGTGCAATAGATGCAACGGACCCGGGGGCAGTACCCGGCGGCTCCACCAGAAGCGGCGGTTTTCCGCGGTTCCTGATGGGGCCGAACCAGGATCGACGTGTGTTGAAAAGCAGTGTTTTCGCCCGGGCTGAGTAACCCGCATAAGGCTCAAAACCCATAAGTGCCAACGACAACGAAGCACTTGCTCTCGCTGCGTAATGTGACGGCCTAGCGGCCTGAATTTACAAAGCTGTGAGCACGGTTCGGACCGAACCGGGTAACAGAATCGGAAACCGGGCGCCCGGGGGAGCGTAGCAACAGAATCCCCCACCTTTCCCGCTTTCGAGCACACGCACCGATGTGACCGCGAGAGTATGGGGCGCGCTGAACCAGACAAGCCTAAGAAAACGCCGCGCGCGCGTTCAGTCGGCGCTTTCGGCAGCGCACATTGCGGCCAGTTCCTTTTCCATTCTAAGGCAATCGAGGATCTTTGCCCCGCCCAGGAACACCGCGCCGGTGGTGGCAAGGAACAGCAACTGGCCGCCGACGCCCGGGTATTCGTGCAGATAGGCGCTGCCCCGCGCCGTCGCGCCGAGCGCCAGCGCATAGATGATCAGGAACGCCTCGAAACGGTTCTTGATCACGAACAGCCGTCCAAGCTTGCGCAGCATGGGCTCTCCCGAAGGTGGGCGACTCCTGACATCGGGGCCGCGTTTACAATCCGCTAAGCTTAGTGCGCGGCCCAAGACAGTGCAAACGGGTTAACCAATTTCCTCCAGGCCGAGCGCGGCGAGCAGTGCGGCGCGTGCGGCGACGATCTGGCCGGCAAGTGCTGGTGTCCCCAAATCGGACGGGTCGATCTGTTCGGGCCAATGCGCCGCGATGGTGCGTTCGATGAGGTCGGCCCTGGCATCATCCAGCAGAAAGCGCGGATCGACCGTGCCCGGATCGCACACCACCCTGAGGCGCAAGCAGGCCGGGCCGCCGCCGTTCGCCATCGATTGCCGCACGTCGACCGGGATCACCTGCCGGATCGGGCCGTTGCCTGCCATCATCGCCTCGCACCAGCTCCACACGGCTTGGCTTTCGCGGCATTCCTCGGGCACGATCAGCGCCATGCTATCATCGGGCAGGGTAAGTAGCTGGGCGTTGAACAGATAGGTGCGGATCGCCTCTGTGAGACTGACAGCGGACGAGGGCACCTCGACCACTTCGAGTGCGGGGAAGGCGGCGCGGATCGCGGCATAGGCGCCCTGCTGGTCGGCGAACGCCTCGGCATGGGTGAACAGCACCCGCCCGTTGGCGACCGCCACCACGTCATTGTGGAATGCGCCCGCCGCGATCGCCGCTGGGTTCTGTTCGACGAACACCGTGCGCGCAGGATCGAGCCTGTGCGCGCGCGCGACGAGGCGGCTGGCCTGTTCGTGCTGGCGGGCGGGAAAGCGCCCGCCGGGCGTGCCATAGACGAACACCTCGACACCGGGGGCATCGTGGCTTTCGCACAGCCGCATGTGATTGGCCGCGCCTTCGTCGCCGAAGGTCGGCGGAACGGGGTCGTGGATGGCGAAGTGGCGGGGGTCGGCGAAGGCGATGGCGAGCTGGCGGCGCGTGTCGGACCATTCCTGCGCGCGGTGGAGCATGGTGACGAGGTTGGCAGGGGTGAGGTGACAGCGCCCGTCGGCGGTGTCGGGTGCGGGCGAGACGGTCGCGGCATTGGCGGTCCACATGCTCGAAGCCGACCAGGCTGCGGCGCGCAGTTGCGGCAGTTCGCTGCCATCGAGCGCCAGCGCCGCCTCCAGAGCGCGGTTGGGGCGGGGCAGGGGCAGCAGAAAACCCTGCACGCCGAGCCGCGCCAGGTTCCCGCGCATCTTTTCCACCCCCTGAAGCGCCGCCGCGCGCGGGTAGGAGGGATCGCCTGCGTGGCTGGCGCTGGCGATATTGCCGAGGCTGAGCCCGGCATAATTGTGGCTGGGGCCGACGATCCCGTCAAAATTGATTTCGGTGAGCATTCTGTCCTGTCCAATTTCGTCATTGCGAGCGACCCAAGGTCGCGCGGCAATCCATGGTCTAGCCTTGCTGCAAGCCAACGGGCCATGGATCGCCGCGTCGCTGCGTTCCCCGCACTGACGAGGCCTTGTTCTACCGGGCCACGCTCCACACCGTGTCGCCCTCGCGCACGTCGATGAGGTCGGCACTGGCCGGATCGATCGCAATCCCGCCCTCGCCGTCGAGCACCCGCGCGCCGAAGCATGCGCGGAAGCTGTCGAGCCGTCCGGTGGCAAGGATCGCGCGTTCGCCCTCGGTCACGTCGAGCGCGGTGACGCGCGCCGCGGTGCTGCCCTTGACGCTGGTGACCGCGTCCGTGTGCGCCACCATCGTCGGCCCGCCATCGAAGATGTCGACATAGCCGTCGAACCGGAAGTTCTCGGCTTCGAGCATCCGCATCGCCGCGCGCCCGGTGGGGTGGGGGACGCCGATGACGCTGCGCGCATCCTCGCTCAGCATCGCGACATAGACCGGGTGCTTGGGCATCAGGTCGGCGATGAACTGGTTGCCGTTGATCGCGTTGAAATAATCCGCATCCTGAAAGTTCATCCCGAAGAACCGCCCCGCGACGCCCTCCCAGAACGGCGAACCGCCGCGTTCGTCGATGATCCCGCGCAATTCGGCAAGGATGCGGTCGGCAAAGCGACGACGGTGCATCGCCACGAACAAGTAGCGCGAGCGGGCGAGCAGCAAGCCGTGCCCTCCGGCGCGTTCATTGGGGTGAAGGAACAGCCCGCCGACCTCGCTCGACCCTTCGAGATCGGTGACGAGGCTCAGAAGTTCGGCGCGCACGGTGCGGTCAAGCTCCTGCGAATACTGGGTCAGCGTGTTCAATCGGTAGGAATAGAACGGCCAGCGTTGGCCAACCTGGCTCATCAACTGGCAGGTCCCGCGCACCGCGCCTGTGGCGGCATGCTCGAGCACGAGCACGAACAGCTCGTCGGCAAGGGTTTCGCCATCATGCGCGAAGGCCGCCTCGGCGCGTTCGAGCTTGGTGCGCAGCGCAGCGCGATCGGGCGGAAGGTTGGTGAAGCCGCCGCCGGTCAGCTTGGCCAGCTCGTAGAGATGTTCAAGATCGGCAAGGCGCGCTGCGCGCAAGCGAAAACTCATGCTGATGGCCCTTCGTTGAGTGCGCCCTGCGCCAACCGCTCGATCACTCGGGCCGACAGCGCCGCGCGGCTCGCGAGGCTCGCGACGATCAGGTATTCGCCAGGCGAATGGATCGCTCCGCCGCGCACCCCCATGGTATCGACCACCGGCACCCCGCAGGCGGCGATGTTGTTGCCATCGCAGACCCCGCCGGTCGATTGCCAGCGGATGTCCTCGCCAAGCTCCGCTCCGCAGGCGCGCACCAGATCAAACAGCCGTTGCGCCTTGGCATCGACCGGCTTGGGCGGGCGGGTGACGCCGCCGTGGCAGTGGGTGGCCACGTCGTGCCCGGCCTCAATGCTGCGCAGCAAAGCCTTGAGTTCGTTTTCAAATACGATTGCCGATTCGATCGTCCTAGGGCGGATGTTGAAGCGCAGCACAGCGTGATCGGGGACAACATTATTGGCCACGCCGCCTTCGAGCTTGGCCGGGTTGATCGTCAGAACATCGGTTTCCAGCGCCTTCAGTCGCAGGATCAGATCGGCCGCCGCAACGATCGCATTGCGCCCCTCGTGCGGATTGCGCCCGGCGTGGGCCGACTTGCCGGTGAAGGTGATGGAATAGTTGCCGGTGCCGCCCCGCTCGTGCGCCAGCGTGCCATCGGGCAGGGCAGCGGGTTCATAGGTCAGCGCCGCCATCTTGCCTGCCGCCAGCTGTGCGATCAGCGCGGCGCTGGCAAGCGAGCCGGTCTCCTCGTCCGAATTGATCAGCACGTCATAGCCGAGCGAGCCGGCGTGGGCGCTTTCCTCGAAGGCGATCAGCGCATGCAGCATCACCGCGATCCCGCCCTTCATGTCGGCCACACCAGGCCCGTTCAACGTCTCGCCGTCGAGCCACGTCTGGTGCTGGAAGGCGTGATCGGCGGGAAACACCGTGTCCATGTGCCCCGTGAGCAGGATCCGCCGGTTGGCCTGCGGGCGCACGCGGACGACCAGATGCTGGCCGTGGGGCTTGTCGAAGGCGCTGCCATCGGCGGCAATCGCGGAGACAGGGGCGGGATCGAGCAGTTCCACGGTGCCCGGCAACACCGCGAAGGCCTCCGCCAGCGCCGCCGCCTGCGCTGCCAGCCCGGCAAGGTTGGCGGTGCCGGTGTTGATCGCGCTCCACGCCTGAACCTCCGCAAGCATGGCCGCGCCGTCGATCGCGGCAGGGGGGGGGGTGTGTCCTCTCATCGCGGTCTCCTCTAGCCGCGCATCGGCGCCAGTCCAAGCCGTTGCATTCCCCCGTCCCCTGCGCCATAGCGGCGGCCGTCCTCTCCTCCCCGGGTTGTCACTATGCCAGTCTCACGAGGACACCCATGACCGAAATGACCGCCCGCGCCGGCCTGAGCATCGATACGCGGCTCGCGACGTTCCTTGATGGTGAGGTGCTCACGCCGCTGGGGCGCGATGTCGACGCTTTCTGGCGCGGTTTTGCAGCACTGTTGGCGGATTTTGCGCCGCGCAATCGCGCGCTGCTGGCGCGGCGCGAGGAATTGCAGGCCCAGATCGACGCGTGGCACATCGCGCGCACAGGAAAGCCACACGATGCAGAAGCTTACAAGGCGTTCCTGACACAGATCGGCTATCTTGTGCCCGAGCCGGGCGACTTCCAGATCGGCACCCGGAACGTCGACCCCGAGATCGCCACCATGGCCGGCCCGCAACTGGTGGTGCCGATCCTCAAGGCGCGCTTCCTGCTCAATGCCGCCAATGCGCGCTGGGGGAGCCTGTATGATGCGCTCTATGGCACCGACGCGCTCGACGCGCCCCCGGCACGGCCGGGCGGCTATGACGAAGCGCGTGGGCAAGCCGTGATCGCGCGCGGGCGGCAGTTCCTGGATAGCGCGTTTCCGCTGGCGGGCGGCGCAAGCTGGGCTGACCTGGCGGGCCGTGATGGCATCGCGCTCGCCGATCCGGCGCAGTATGTCGGCGAGACACAAAGCGGTCTGCTGTTCAGCAACAATGGCTTGCGTGTCGAACTTGTGTTCGATCCTGATACGCCGGTCGGTGCCACAGACAGGGCCGGGATCGCCGACATCATCGTCGAGGCCGCGCTCACCACCATTGCCGATTGCGAGGATTCGGTCGCGGCGGTCGATGCCGAGGACAAGCTTGCCGCCTATAGCAACTGGCTCGGCATCATCCGCGGCGATCTGTCGGAGAGTTTCGAGAAGGGCGGCAAGACCCTCACCCGCACGCTGGCTGCCGACAAGGCCTACACTGCCCCCGATGGCACGCAGCACACGCTTGCGGGCCGCAGCCTGATGTTCGTGCGCAATGTCGGCCACCTGATGACCAACCCCGCGATCCGCCTCGCCGATGGCGGCGAAATCCCCGAGGGCATCATGGACGCGGTGTTTACCTCGGCGATCAGCACGCTCGATGTCGAAGGCCACGGCAAGTTCGGCAACTCGCGCACCGGCAGCATCTACATCGTCAAGCCCAAGATGCACGGGCCCGAGGAATGCGCCTTCACCAACGACCTGTTTGACGCGGTGGAAGACCTGCTCGGCCTGCCGCGCCACACCATCAAGGTCGGCGTGATGGACGAAGAACGCCGCACCAGCGCCAATCTTGCCGCCTGCATCCACGCGGTGAAGGACCGCATCGTCTTCATCAACACCGGCTTTCTCGACCGCACCGGGGACGAGATCCACACCTCGATGCGTGCCGGGCCGATGCTGAGGAAGGGCGCGATGAAGGGGGCGGACTGGCTCCGCGCCTACGAAGCGCGCAATGTCGCCATCGGCCTTGCGCACGGTCTTTCGGGCAAGGCGCAGATCGGCAAAGGCATGTGGGCCGCGCCCGATCTGATGCAGCAGATGATGGTCGAGAAGATTGGGCACCTGAAAGCGGGCGCCAACACCGCCTGGGTGCCGTCGCCCACCGCCGCGACGCTCCATGCGCTCCACTACCACCAGATCGACGTGTTCGAGGTGCAAAAGCACCTGCCCGAGCCGATGGGCCTCGACGCGCTGCTTTCCATTCCGCTGGCACAGGGCGCGAACTGGTCGGAGGGCGAAATCCGCGAGGAGCTCGACAACAATTGCCAGGGCCTGCTCGGCTATGTGGTGCGCTGGATCGACGCCGGGGTCGGGTGCTCGAAGGTGCCCGACATCAATGATGTGGGTCTGATGGAAGACCGCGCGACGCTGCGCATCTCCTCGCAGCACATCGCCAACTGGCTGCTGCACGGGGTCATCACCGAGGCGCAGGTGATGGATTCGCTCACCCGCATGGCCGCCAAGGTCGACGCGCAGAACGCAGGCGATCTGCTTTACGTGCCGCTGACCGGCAACGAGGACGGCGCCGCCTTCAGCGCCGCGAAGGATCTGATCTTCAAGGGGGTGGAGCAGCCGTCGGGCTACACCGAACCGCTGCTGCATGCATGGCGGCTCAGGAAGAAGGGGGGCTGAGGAGATGCGCAGCCCAAGGCGCACAGCTCTGATATCGCTGCTGCTTGTGACGGGCTGGGGCGCAAACGGCTCGGCGATGGATGCCGGGCCTGATCAATCATCGCGCGAGGCCTTCCGCGACTGGCTGCGTGGAGATGCCGAAAGGCGCGCGGCATTTGCCGAGTTTTCAGCTTATCTTGATCTGGAAGGCGTCGGCAAGGTCGTGCCGATCTGGCAGTTGGCGCGGGTTGACGGGAAATATGCCGCACGCTGCCGCTTGGGATATTTTGCCTTGCCGCCGCGCGCGCAATGGTCGCAGATCGTTCCCGCGCTAAAACTGGTGCGCGAGAAGGTGATCCCGGTGACAGGCCCGGTTGAAGTCGTCTCAAGCTGGCGCTCACCCGAGATCAACAGGTGTGTGGGCGGGGCGAGCCGGAGTTCGCATCTCGATTTCAAGGCGCTCGATCTGATCGCGGCCGAACGCACCGACAGGCGGCGGCTGTTCGCCGATCTATGCGCCATGCAGCGCGCCGCGGGCAGCGCGTCGCGGATGGGGCTGGGAGCCTATTACAACCCGGTCAATCCCGTGACCAATCCTGAAGGCCGGTTTCACATCGACGCAAACGGCTATCGCACATGGGGTTTCGACTACACCGCCAAGTCGAACCCCTGCCCAAAGCTTGGCTAGGACAGCGCTCTCGCCAGCACCACGAACTCGGTCACGCTGACCGTCTCGGCGCGGCGGGTCTCGTCGATGCCAAGGGCGGCGAGCGCCTCCAAGGCTCCCGGCACGCCCTTCAGACTTTGGCGCAGCATCTTGCGGCGCTGGCCGAAGGCGGCTTCGGTGAGGCGTTCTAGCATCCGCGCGCAGACACCTTCCGGCATGGCGGCCGGCGTGACATGGACGATCGCGCTCATCACCTTGGGCGGCGGGGTGAAGGCGCTGCGGTGGACCTTCATCGCCAGCCGCGCCTCGGCGCGCCACTGGGCAAGCACCGCGAGGCGGCCGTATGCGTCCTCGCCCTCGGATGCGACGATGCGGTCGGCGACCTCGCGCTGGAACATGAGGGTGAGTGATTGCCATTGTCCCGATGCTTGGGGCGGCCACGCCTCTCCCCCCAGCCAGCGCACGAACAGTGCGGTGCCGACGTTGTAGGGGAGGTTGGAGAGGACATGGAACGGCTGGTGGCCCATCAGCGCCGAGTGGTCGAGCTTGAGCGCATCGCCCTCGATCACGGTGAGCTGGCCCGGGAAGGCTTCGGCGAGGTCAGCGAGCGCAGGCAGGCAGCGGCGGTCCATCTCGATCGCGGTGACCTTCGCACCGGCGCGCAGCAGTGCCCGGGTGAGGCCGCCGGGGCCGGGGCCGACCTCGAGGACCGGCTGGTCCGCGAGATCGCCCGGCAGGGCAGCGATGCGGGCGAGAAGCTGCTCATCAAGCAGGAAATTCTGCCCCAGCGCCTTCGAGGCGGCGAGGCCGTGGCGAGCGATGACCTCGCGGATCGGGGGAAGGTCAGGCACCCGCGCGCTCGCGCGCCGCGGCCATCTCGTCCGCCATCACGATCGCCGCCGCCATCGCGCCGGGATCGGCCAGCCCTTGCCCCGCGATGTCGAAGGCGGTGCCGTGATCGGGCGAGGTGCGGATGATCGGCAGGCCCAGCGTCACGTTGACCCCCTCGTCGAACGCCAGCGCCTTCAAGGGAATGAGCGCCTGATCGTGATACATGCACAGCGCCGCATCATAGGTCGGCCGTGCCCGCGCGGTGAACAGCGCATCGCCCGGAACCGGCCCGAAAGCGGCGATCCCTTCGGCCGCGAGCGCAGCCACGGCGGGGCCGATAATGCGCGCCTCCTCGTCACCGAACTGGCCGCCTTCCCCGGCGTGGGGATTGAGCGCGGCAATCGCGAGGCGCGGGGCGGCGATCCCGAAATCGCGCCGCAGCCCCGCCGCCACGATCCGCGCCTTGTGAACGATCAGATCCGCCGACAGCAGCGCAGGCACCTCGGCAAGCGCCACGTGGACGGTGATCGGCACGGTGCGCAGGCCCGGCCCCGCAAGCATCATCACCGCATCGCGATAGTGCCTGCCGCAGGCATCGGCGAGGAACTCGGTCTGCCCCGGATAATCCCAGCCGATTGCCGCCAGCGCGCTCTTGGCGACCGGCGCAGTGACCAGCCCGCTCGCCGCGCCCGACAGCGCCAACTTCGTGCCCCATTTGAGCGAGGCCAGCGCGAGGCCTGCGCCCTCGGGCGAGGGGCGGCCGGGGGTCAGCGGCGCATCGAGGCCAGCCATGACCGGGAGCCCGGCAGACGCGGCGAACAGCGCCTCCTCTGGCGCGGCGATCGGCACGATCGTGCAATCGAGCGACAGGCGCTCGGCACAGGCGGCGAGCACGCGCGGCCCGCCGACCACGAAGGCGCTTGGGGCGCGGTGCTCGGCCCTGAGGCGCTGCCACGCCCGCAGGACAACCTCGGGCCCGATCCCGGCCGGATCGCCAAGCGCAATCGCCAGCGGTGCGCGAGGGCCGGTCAATTGTATTCGATGTAGGCGTCGTTGCGCAGATCGCGCAGATAGCGCTGCGCGCGCTTGTTGACGCGTTCTTCTTCAATCTGGTCCATAACCGCGGCAAAGGTCGGCGCGCCCGCATCCTTGGGATCGTCGCGCCCGCACAGCATCAGCACCCGGACCCCTTCCTGCACCCCGCCGAACAGCGGGGTCGCCTGGCCGATCTGGAGGTTCAGGATGATCGCGCGCAGCTGTTCGGGAAGCCCGCCTGCCTTGATCTGGTCGTTGGAGACGACCTCGGCCCCGATCCGCGCCGCGCCGGCCTCGACTTCGCCGCAGCCGCGCAGCGATTCGACGAAGGCGCCGAACTTTTCGACCCGCGCTTCGGCCTCGTCCTGGGTCACGCCCGGCGGGAAAGTGATCGCGATCTGTTTGAGGCTCAGCACCGCCTCGTTAGGATCGGCCATCAGCACCTGGCGCTTGTTGATGAGATAGAGGATCGAGAACCCGCCGGGGATTTCGATCGGGCCCTGCAATTGCCCCGGGCTCATCTGGCGCACCGCGGCACCCAGCTGCGGCGGCAATTGCCCGATCCGTACCCAGCCAAGGTCGCCGCCGACCACTGCGGTGGTCGCCTCGGAAAACTGGCGCGCATAGGCCACGAAGCTGCCGCCCTGCTGCAACTGCTGGACGATGGCCTGCGCGTTTTCAGCAACCTTGGTGCGGTTTTCGGCGGTCGCCGACAGGAAGATCTCGCCGAGCCGGTATTCATCGGTGCCCTTGGCCTCGTTCATCCGGGTCAGCACGTCGTTGACCTCTTCGGCCGAGACGTTGACGAGCGGGATGATGTTGCGCCGCAGCAGGTTCTCCCACGCGACTTCGCCCTCGATCTGCCGCTTGAGCGAGGCGGGCGAGGAACCGATCGACTTGAGATAGTCGTCCATCTTCTTGGGTTCGCCCGCGAAGTTCTGCGCGGCGAGCTGCTGGTAGGTCTGTTCCACCTCTTCGCGCTTCACCTCCATCTCGGCTGCCTGCGCGGCCTGAATCTTGAGCGTTTCGTCGATGAGATTGCGCAGCACCTGAACCCGCAGACGCAGCAGTTCCTCGTTAGGGATCGGGGCCTCGGAGGCGGCGGTAACAAGCGCGACGCGCTGGTCGATATCGGTGCCGGTGATGACATAGCCGTTGACCACCGCAGTGGCGGTGCGGCGGTCGGGGTCGCCGACGCCGAACAGGGTAATGTCTTCGGGCAGGCCGAAGGGATTGTCGGCAGTCGGCACCGCCACGGTCTGCGCCGGGGCAGCGGCCGGCAGCAACGCCAGCCCGGCAAGCACCGCTGCAATGCCTGCGCGGCGTGCCAGCATCCTCGAAAACAACGTCAGCTTCACTCGATCAATCCCGCCTTCAGTTGGAAAAATCCCGCGCGCCCCCTCGCACCCGTGCCGCGCTGCGGTTGCCTGCGCGCGGCTGAATGGAAGCTGAGCCGTGCGCCGGTCTTCAGGCATCGCCAAGCGATGCGCTGAAGGTTCCATAGCCCGATTTGCGCGCCGTGCCAATTCGTCCGGATCACCGGAACCCCAGATTGCGCAGCGCGAAGAATACCTGGAACGAATTGCCGCGCGCCGCATCGCCGGCGGTGATGTAATCGCGCCGCCATGTTGCGCCGAATTCCATGCAGTCATCGGCATAGGCAAAGCCGAACCGGGTGCGGATCGGCTCGAACCCGTCGGGTTCGAACACCGGGTCCTCATCGGCGTTGGTGAGATTGATGACCCCCGAGCCGAACACCGACCAGTGGCGGCCGATCGCGAGCCGGCCGGCAACCCGCAGCTCCTCGCGGTCGCGCAGGTCCTCCACGGTTTCGATGTCGCGGTTGAGCCGCAGGTAGCCGACTTCGAAATAGGTCCGGCGCGAACCGACCGCAGCGTCGATCTCGTTGCGGCGGATCTCCAGACTGTCCTTGTCGAGCCGGAAGCGGTGGGTGAAGTTGACGACGTTGCGCAGCCGCACTTCGGTGCGCCCGACAAAGTCCGAAACGCTTCCCGACAATCCGGTGCCGACCGGGAACAGATCGTCCTCGGGCGTATCGAAGCGATAGGACTGGCCGATGGTCGACCTGATGCGCCAGCCGGGGCGCTGCAAGTCCCAGTCGACCTCCCAGGTGATGCGGCTGCCGTCCTCGACCCGGTCGTATCCGGGAAAGCGGTTGAGCGCGAACAGGTTGGAATCCTCAAGATCGATCGCACGGGCATCTTCGTTGGGGACATCGAGGTTGCGGATCGGCGGGCTGACGACCAGTTGCACGCGCGGCTTCAGCACCTGGGTGCCGCCGAAAGCAGCGCCCACGAATGGCCATTCGATGTCGATCGCGCCGGTGGCAATGCCGCGGGTGGTCCAGCCTTCGGTGCCGCGATAGCTCGGGGTGGTGGTGGCAAGCGTGTTGTTGGTGTTGTAGACATCGCCGCGCACCAGAGCGGTGAGCGTGACCACCTGCCCAAGCCCGGTCAACCGCCGCAGATCCCAGCGCGCACCGGCAAAGGCGCGCTGGGTGTCCTGTCCCTCGTTGCGCAGCAGCGCGAGGCTGTTCGCCTGCAGTTCGATGGTGCCGCCCAGCACGGGATCGGCAAGCTGCTGGCGGAAATCGATCACCGGCAGGGCGAGCGGCACCTGCCCCTGTTCGGCGTTGATGCGCAGCGTCTGCGTCGCCCACCCGGCGATCGAGAGATAGGACCGGTCGGTGATGCGTTCGAGGTTGACGGTCGAGCGCAACCGGTCGTCGCGGCTGAGATCGTAGCGGCGCAGGAAGGTGCGGTCGCTGGCGAGCCGGACAGAGCCGGACATGCTCCAGTCGGGCGAAAACTGGAACCGTCCATTGCCTTCAAGATAGCCGCGCGGATCGCGGCGGAAGCTCGGATCGCCGGTGAAGTCGGTGAGCCGGTCGCTGGCGGTGAGATAGCCGGTGATCTGGTAGGCGCCCTTGCCGGTGAGGTGGCGCCACCTGGCGCTCGCCATCGGGGCGACATTGGAAAACACATAGGCGCCCAGCGTCAGATCGCGGTTGTCGGCGAGGCGCCAGTAATATTCGCCGCTCACCTCCAGTCCGTTGACCTGCGTGACCCTGAGATCGGGGACCAGAAAGCCCGATTCGGCGCGGCCATCGGTGCGCAGCGCGAGACCGGGCAGCGGCAGGATGCGCGCACCAAACAGTTCGAGCATCGCGCCCTCGAACCGCACCCGGCTTTCGCGCTGGTCGAAGATCACCCGGTCGGCAGTGACCCGCCAGCTCGGGGTCTGTGCGCAGCCTTCGTCATCGGTCACCGGGCAGGCGGAATAGGACGCCTCGGTCAGCACCGCAGTGCCGTCGGCACCGCGTTCCGCCGCGCGCGCGGCAAGTCTGCCACCGGCGCGCAGCGCGATCAGCAGCTCGCTCATCGCGCCGGTATCGAAGGTTTCGGTAAGCTCGACCTGATCGGTGAACAGCTGGTTGCCCATCTCGTCCACCAGCCGGATGTTGCCGGTGGCGATGATCTGGCCCGAGCGGCGATCCCAGGTAACCTCGTCGGCGCGCACCGAGCGGTCTTCGGAGCGCAGGATCACATTGCCGCGGGCGATGACGGTGTCGGTCTCGCTGTTATAGGCAAGCTCGCTCGCCTCGAAGGCGATCTGGCGCGGGGCAGCGGGGGCATTCTGGTCGGACAGCGGAGCCTGCGCGGCCCGGTCCTGCGCGGCGAGCCCGGCGGGAAGCGCCAGCAGCGCACCGGCCAGCACCGCACGCGAGGCGGTCGTGTGCGCCGGAAGGCGCAGGCGCAGGCACGCGCTACCGCGCGATCCGTTCGTCAAGCCTCCCGACATGGCCTTGCCTATTGCACCGCTCGCGCTTAATCGCAATCGCGTTTCCCGGCCCGGTCCGGCGGGGCTGGCCCGCCGCCGTCATCCTGCCCCGTGCCTGCGGCAAAGCGCAGCGTGGACCGGGCGGCGCACGTCTTTCTTGCGGAGAACCCATGCAATTCCACTTTACCGCCGCCCCGCCTGCCGACGTTCGTCTGACCGCGCGGGTCGTCAATCAGGGGGCGGTGCTGACCGGGCTCGATCAGGCGCTGGTCGAGGGTGCGGCGGCGGCGCGCTTCACCGGCCGGGCGGGGCAGACCTTCGAAGGGTTCGCCAGTGTCAACGGTGCGCTGCGGCGGATCGCACTGGCGGGCGCGGGCGAGCTTGACGCGGCCGAGCGCCGCCATCACTGCGAACGCGCGGGCGCGGCGCTGACCGCCAAATATCTGGTCTCGGGCGAAAGCGCGATGGTGCTCGATCTGGCGCATGCGGGGCTGTCGCCCGAGGATGCGGCGGCGGTGCTGCTCGGCCTCAGGCTGCGCGGCTGGCGGCACGACACCTATCGCACCCGTCTTGCCGCCGACAAGCGCCCGTCGCTTGCCACCATCCATGTGACGGGCGCGCCCGCCGGGACCGAGGCAGCGTGGGAGCGCGAGGCGGCGCTGGCGCGCGGGGTCGAATTCACCCGCGGGCTGGTGACCGAACCGGCCAACATCATCTACCCGGCGAGCTTCGTTGCCGCCTGCGAGGAGGCCTTTGCCGGGACCGGGGCGGAGTTGACCGTGCTTGGCGAAGCCGAGATGGCAGCGCTCGGCATGGGCGCGTTGCTCGGCGTCGGGCAGGGATCGGCGCGCGAATCGAAGCTGCTCGCGGTCCGCTGGAATGGCAGCACGGCGAGCGACAAGCCGACCGTGTTCGTCGGCAAGGGCGTGACCTTCGATACCGGCGGCATATCCCTGAAGCCGCCGCCGGGGATGGAGGACATGAAGTGGGACATGGGCGGCGCAGGCGCCGTCGCAGGGGCGATGCTGACGCTCGTCACTCGCCGCGCGAAAGCCAATGTGATCGGCGTGATGGGTCTGGTTGAAAACATGCCCGATGGTCTGGCGCAGCGCCCCGGCGATATCGTCACCACCATGAGCGGACAGACGGTCGAGGTGCTCAACACCGATGCCGAAGGTCGGCTGGTGCTGTGCGATGCGCTGCACTGGGCGCAGGAGCAGTATGATCCGGTGCGGATCGTCGACCTCGCAACCCTGACCGGCGCGATGATCATCTCGCTCGGCTACGAATATGGCGGGATGTTCGCCAACGACGACACGCTCGCCGCGCAGCTGACCGCGGCGGGGCTCGCCAGCGGCGACAAGCTGTGGCGGATGCCGCTCGGCGCGAGTTACGACAAGCTGATCGATTCGCCGGTGGCCGACATCAAGAATGTCGGCCCGCGCGAAGCCGGATCGATCACTGCCGCACAGTTCCTGCAAAGGTTCATACGGAACGGCACGCCGTGGGCGCACCTCGATATTGCCGGGATGGTGTGGGCGCAAAAGCCCGGCCACACCTGGGACAAGGGCGCGACCGGATATGGCGTGCGGCTGCTCGACCGCTTCGTGCGCGACGTGGTCGAGGGTTGATCGGGAGAGCGCTCTTCGGGCCGCAGGCCCGCAAGGCCGAACGGCCGCCCGCAGCGACGCGACCTTCAGGTCGCGTGAGCGAGGATAGCCAAGAGCGCGGACGCGCCCGGTGGCGCTTGCGGCCATCAAACACGTCTCAAGCAGCGCTGCGGTAGGCCGGACATGCCAAAAATGCGCAAGAAGTCGGATCTGCCGACCAAGACCTGCCTTGCTTGCGGGCTGCCCTTCGCATGGCGCAGGAAGTGGGAACGGGACTGGGACAATGTGAAATATTGTTCCGACCGCTGCCGCAGGGGGAAGGGAACTACCCCGTGAAGCTCGATTTCTGGAAGGTGACCGACGATCCGGTCGAGAAGGTCGTCACGCTTATCGCCAAGCGGGTGCTGGGCGAGGGCGAGCGGGTGCTGGTCGTCGCCGATGATCCCGGGCAGCGCGCGGCGATCTCGCGGGCGCTGTGGCAGGCCGGCCCGGAAAGCTTCCTCGCCCACGGCGAGGCTGACGCGCCGGGGGCCGCGCGCCAGCCGATCGTGCTGTCCGCCGATCTTGCCGCAGTGAACGGGGCCAGCCATGTGATCCTCGCCGATGGCAAGTTCCGGGAGTGCAGCGGGTTCGCGCGGGTGTTCCTGCTGTTCGCGCCCGAAGCCGCCGCCGCGGCCCGTGCCGCGTGGCGCGCACAGGACGGCCGCGACGGCGTCGAGCGCGCCTATTTCGCGCAGGAGAACGGGCGCTGGGTCAAGAAGGGATGAAGGCTTGCTCTCGCGCCGCCGATCGGGGATGCTGTAGGCATCGGCGGTTGCAACAGGGGAGAACCACGGTGCGCAGGACAGGTGTGATGGCAACAGGCGCAGCCGCGCTGGCGCTGACGGCGGTGCTGGCAGGTTGCGGGTCGGAGACCACGGGCGAGTTCACCACCGAGGATGGTGAAACCGCCGAATACACCATCGACAAGGACAGCGGCGAAACCAGCATGACGCTTGAAGGCCCCGACGGCACCGCGACCTTGCGCTCCGGCGCGGACGTGCCGGTCAGCCTGCCCAAGGGCTTCAGCCTGTTTCCCGGATCAAAGGTGTTGAGCAACACCGTGGTCAACCAGCCCGACGGGCAGGGCACGATGGTGATGTTCGAGACCAAGGCCCCGGCCGACAAGGTGGTGGCGCATTACCGCGATCAGGCCAAGGCCGCCGGGTTCGACATCCAGCTCGAAATGAACACCAACGGCACCATGATGATCGGCGGGGAGCGCAAGGCCGACGGATCGTCGCTGTCAGTCACCGCCAGCAGCGGCGAAGGCAGCGCGACCACTGGCCAGATCATCATCGGCACCGACAAGAGCGGCTGACGACGCCGTCCAGCCGCGTCGGAGATGGTTCCGGCCGGTGCGCCGCACGAACGCGCGCGCGCTTGCCATTTTGCAGCGCAGCATCTAGGGGCCGCGGCCAAGCCGTCCGCGCGCAGAAGATGGACGTTCATAGGAGCATTATCATGGCGGTCACCCGCACCTTCTCGATCATCAAGCCCGATGCCACTCGCCGCAACTTGACCGGGGCGGTCACCAAGATGCTCGAAGAGGCGGGCCTGCGCGTCGTCGCCTCCAAGCGCATTCACATGACCCGCGAACAGGCCGAAGGCTTCTACGCGGTCCACAAGGAACGCCCCTTCTTCGGTGAACTGGTCGAATTCATGATGAGCGAGCCGGTGGTGGTGCAGGTGCTCGAGGGCGAGGACGCCGTCACCCGCAACCGCGACATCATGGGCGCGACCAATCCCGAGAACGCCGAACCCGGCACGATCCGCAAGGAACTGGCGCTGTCGATCGGCGAGAACACCGTCCACGGTTCGGACAGCGACGAGAATGCGGCGATCGAGATCGCCTTCTTCTTCAAGGACGAAGAGATTGTCGGTTGAAGCCTGCTAGCTGGGTTAGGCGTAGCCGACCCAGCCCCGCCACGTGAACCCGGTGTAAAACGGCGTCACTGCCGAAAAGCCGGCCTGCTGCAACAGCCGCTCGTCCTGCGCTGGATCGAGAACCTCGACCGTGGCGGCTAGAGCTTGAGCGGCCTGTTCGACCAGCGCGGCGTCCGCGCCCTTGGCTCGGGCAAATGCAGCATAGCGCGCCAGCCATGGCGCCCGCTCCGCAGATGCTTGCGGAAAGCTCGAATGGGCAGCAACAAAGGCCGCGCCGGGTGCGAGCCGCGCGTGGATCGCGCGCAGTGTGCGCAGCCGTTCCTCGGCTGGGAGAAAGTGCAGCGTGAGCAGCGCGCAGGCCCCGGCGAACGGGCCGGGCGGCGCAGCGTCGATCAGGCCCTCGATCAGCGTCGTCCGATCAGCGTCCCGGCCCAGTGTGGCCCGCGCCAGATCGAGCATCTGGACAGCCGGATCGACCCCGGTCAGCCGCCATTGCGGTTGCAGGTTGAGGAACGCGCGCATCTCCATCCCGCCGCCTGCGCCAAGCACAAGTATCGCGCCATTGTCTGCGGCCCGCTCGGCAAGCAGGATCGCGGTCATGATCTGCATATCGCCATAGCCCGGCATGAACCGTGGCGGCCCTTCGGCGTATTGGCTGACGATTTCAGGGTCGTAAAAACGATCGTTCCAATCAGTCATCGTGTACGAGATAATGTATCACGAGCCGATGGCAATGCGTTCACCCCTTCTCATCGCATCCCGGTCAACCTTGGGCAAAGCGTGCCAGTTGCTTGGAGTGGGCGTGGTGACGCCCGCCTTCGTTCGCCGCCATCAAACGGCGCATCGCCAGCAGCGCCTCGCCGGTGAGTTCGAGATCGAGCGCAGCATAGCAGCGCGCGATTGCGCCCTCCCAATCGTCGCCCAATTCATCGAAATCGAGTTTTGCCACCGGCCCCCGCCAGCTCGTCAGCGCCGCCGCCATCCGCTCTTCGCGCAGGGCGATCTTGTGCCGCCAACGCGCCTCGATTCGCTCGAGGCAGCAGCGGTCGGATTGCATCGCCATCTGGTTGGCCGCGAGGCTGATCGCGCTCTTGAGCACCGCTTCATGCTCGCGTGTCGCCAGCACGAGGCGGGCGTCGGGGAACAGGGCAAGGAGCGTCGACAAATCTTCGGCGAAGGCGGGGACTTTCAGCACACGGGGTTTGTCGGCGATCACGCGATGGGCTGCGTCGGTCTGAAGGATGCGGCTGAACTCGCGGTAGATCGGCAGGGGATCGCGCGCCTCGCTCCATGCCGAAAATGCCGGGATGTGCCATTGGCTCTCGTAGATCGAGTGGTGAAGCGCGGCGGAAATCCACGCCAGCTCCTCCTCGACCCCAGCGGGCGCCATCGGGTGGATCGACTGCATCCACGGGTTGAGCAGCCCGAGCATGGCAAGCTCGAGCCCCGCCTTGACCCGGTTCATCCCGAAGCGGGAAGGCACGGGGTGGTAGGCGTCGCAATAGCGGGTGTGCGAATGCGCCGGATCGGCGGCGAGCAGGGTGTGGATGCGGGTGGTGCCGCTGCGCATGTGGCCGATCACGATGATCGGCGGGGCGAGCGGGGTTTCGAGCAGCTCGGGCCGCTCCAGCCACAGCGCTCCGAAGGCGAGCCGGTTCTTGACCGCGCGCGACAATTGCCCCCAGGCCATCGCCTGGCCGAGCGGGTTGAGATCGGCTTGCGTTTGGACCGCCGCGCACAGCCGCTCCAGCCGCGCGCGGAAATCGGCGACGTCCTCGGGCGCGCGCCCACCATGCTCGGCAGCCTCGGCGCGCGGGCCGTAGGGCTTTGCGGCGAAGGACCATAGCTCGTCGGGATCGATCTGCGGCGGGGGCAGCCAACCGCGCTCCCACGTCTTGCCGAGAAAGTCGCTCGCGCGCTGCGCCAAGCCCCCGCGCGCCAGCGGGTGAGGGCGGGGCGGGGGTCCCATCAGAATTGGTCCGCGACTGCGATCAGCCGGGTGAGCCGCTTGGGCGCGGCGCCGCGCCAGCTGCGCTCCAGCCATGCGGCGACCGCGTCCCAATCGACGCCGGGGCGGTTAAGGATGATCCCCACCCAGCCGCTCGCACCGTAATAGGCGGGCTTGAAATAGACCTCGGGCTGATCCTCGACGAGCGCCAGCAGCTCGTCCATCGATCCGGTGCGCACCAGCACGGCGATATGCGCGGTGCCGTGATGCTGGTCGGCGAAATAGGCGAAATACTTGCCGCACTTCTCGCCGCCGACGCGAAAGCCGGGGCTGCCGTGGCTCGCGCGCTCGTCGGTTTCGGGGAGGGCGAGGGCAAGCGCACGGACGCGGGCCAGCAGCGCCGCCGGATCGCGCCATCGGCTGACATAGTTGGCGAGCGCGCGGGGATAAAGCTGGTGCTCGGCGAGCTTGACGCGCGCGGCGAGGCTTTCGGGCGTCTCGCCCGGGGCGATCGGCACCGTGATCTGCGCCAGCACCTCGCCCGCGTCGAGTTCCGGCGTCACCAGATGAACGCTGGTGCCGCCGTGGCTGTCACCCGCCGCGATCGCACGGGCGTGGGTGTCGAGCCCCCTGTAAAGCGGCAGCAGCGAGGGGTGGATGTTGAGCATCCGTCCCGCCCAGCGCTCCACGAACCCGTCCGAAAGGATGCGCATGTAGCCCGCGAGCACGATATACTCCGCGTCCGCTTCGAGCACGGCGGCCTCCATCGCGCCATCATGCGCCTCGCGGGTCAGGCCCTTGTGGGGCAGGGCGAAGGAGGCGATCCCCTCGGCGCGGGCGAGCGCAAGGCCAAGGGCTGCGGGGTCGTTTGAGGCGACCAGCTTGACCTCGTAGGGGCACTCCGCCACGCGGCTGGCATAGACCAGCGCGGCCATGTTAGTTCCCGCACCTGATATGAGGACGGCGATTTTGGCCTTTTCAGCCAAGATGCGTCGCGCTCCAGTCGCTCTTGGCCGCCCAGGTCTCGATACTGCCGCGCACGGTGCAGCCCTTGTCGCCCGCCTCGATCCGCCCGACCGGGAACACGGCTTCGCCCGCTCCTTCCAGCTTTGCGATAACCTCGGCGACATCCGCCTCGCTCACGGCCAGCACCATGCCGACGCCGCAATTGAAGGTGCGCGCCATTTCCTGCGGTTCGATATTCCCCTGCGCCTGGAGGAAGGCCATCAGGCGCGGCTGCGGCCACAGGTCGGCATCGACAAGGGCGTGCGCGCCTTGCGGAAGGATGCGGGGGATATTCTCCAGCAACCCGCCGCCGGTGATGTGGGCGAGGGCATTGACGAGGCCCGCGCGGATCAGCGGCAGCAGGCTGGCGACATAGATACGGGTGGGCGCGATCAGCGCATCGATCAGCAGGCGCTCCTGATCGAAAAGCGCAGGGCGATCCAGCTTCCAGCCCTTGTCCGCCGCGAGCCTCCTCACCAGGGAATAGCCGTTGGAATGGACGCCGGACGACGCGAGGCCCAGCAGCACGTCGCCCGGCGCAACCCTGTCGCCGGTGAGCTGCTCCCCGCGCTCGACCGCGCCGACGCAGAAACCGGCAAGGTCGTAGTCATCGGGCGCATACATCCCCGGCATCTCCGCGGTCTCGCCGCCGATCAGCGCGCAGCCGGCCAGCTTGCAGCCCTCGGCGATCCCCGCGATGACCCGCTCGGCAACCCCGTTTTCCAGCCTTCCGGTGGCGAAATAGTCGAGGAAGAACAGCGGCTCGGCGCCCTGCACGATCAGATCGTTGACGCACATCGCGACCAGATCGATGCCCACGGTGTCATGCCGGTCATGCGCGATCGCGAGCTTGAGCTTGGTGCCGACCCCGTCGTTGGCGGCGACCAGCAGCGGATCGGTATAGCCCGCCGCCTTCGGATCGAAGAAACCGCCGAACCCGCCCAATTCGCTGGTCGCGCCGGGGCGCGCGGTGGCCCTCGCAAGCGGGGCGATCGCCTTGACGAGGGCATTGCCCGCCGCGATCGAGACCCCGGCATCAGCGTAGGTGTAGGACGCTCCGGCCTGCGCGTCGCTGGTGGTTTTCCCCGCAGTCATGCCCGCCGCTTTAGCCTTTCGCGCTTGGAATTCCACTCGCCTTTGGGCAAAAGGCGCGCGATTTTCCCCGATGCGCGCGCGTTTCATCCCCTCAGGCCCCGATGCCGTTCCGACCGGTGCGGCAACGCGCGCGCCGATGGTGCGGCTTCTGGCGGCGGCGCTGGTGCTGGCGGGGCTGGGCGGGGCCTTCGCGCTCATGGCGCAGGTTTCGGGCGAGCGCGGGATCGCGCCGACCGCGGCCAGCGCCGATATCGAGGTGCGCGCGATCAGCGTCGATGCCAGCGGCGACAGCGCCGAGGACGCGCGCAGCAACGGCTGGCGCGAGGCGCAGCGCAAGGCCTGGGCCAAGATCGGCGGCCCGAAACTGTCCGACGGCCAGCTCGACGGGCTGGTTTCGGCCATCGTGATCGAGCGCGAACGGCTGGGGCCGCGGCGTTACATCGCGACGCTCGGCGTGGTGTTCGATCGCCAGCGCGCCGGAGGATACCTTGGCGGGGCGCGGCAGGTGTCGCGCTCGGCACCGCTGCTGCTGATCCCGGTGCAGGAAAGCGGCGGGGCCTACACCGCCTTCGAACAGCGCAATTCCTGGCAGCGCGCCTGGGCCGAGTTCAATCCCGGAACCAGCCGGATCGACTATGTGCGGCTGAGCGGGGCGGGCGGCGATTCGCTGCTGGTCAATTTCGGTCAGGCCGGGCGGCGCAGCCGGGCATGGTGGCGCAGCACACTCGACCAATATGGCGCGACCGACGTGCTGATGGCGTTTGTCCGGCTCGATCACCAATATCCGGGCGGACCGGTGAAGGGCACCTTTACCGCGCGCTACGGCCCCGACAATCGCCCGCTTGAAAGCTTCACCCTCAACGCCGACGGCCCCGATGCGGTGCCCGCGATGATGGCGCGCGCGGTCGAGCGGATCGACGGGGTGTTCACCGCTGCGCTCGCCGCGGGCAAGCTGCGCCCCGATCCGACCCTGCGGCTTGCCGGGACCGGGGAGATCGATCCGGCGCTCAAGCGGTTGATCGAGATCGGGCAGGCCGCGCGCGCGCGCGCCGCCGCCGCTGCCGCGGCCGCCGCGGGGACCGCGCCCGACACCGCAACGCTGCCCGCCGCCACCTCCACCGCCGCGCCGGGCGAGGTGGCGGTGGCGGCGATCATCGTCCAGTTCGCCACCCCCGACGCCGCCGCCTTCGACGGTGCGCTCGGGGCGGTACGCACAGCGCCCGGCGTGCGCGGCGCGCTGGTCACCAGCACCGCGATCGGTGGCACCTCGGTGATGAACGTGAGCTTTGCCGGAACGCTCGAGGAACTGGCCGCCACGCTCGAAGCGCGCGGGTTTGCCGTGCGCCGCGGCGCGGGCGCGCTCGCGATCAGCCGCTGAGGCCAGCGGCGCCCGCGCGCATGAGCAATCCGGTGCCCTCGCAGATCGCGCTTCCGCTGGCGCAGCGCGCCCCGCCGGGGGAACAGCGGATCATCGTCGGCGCGGCCAATGCCGCGGTGATCGACGCGCTCCAGCGGCCGGATGAATGGCCTTACCGGGTCGCGGTGCTGACCGGCCCGCCGCGCGCCGGCAAGTCGCTGCTGGCAGGCTGGGCGCAGCGCGCGGCACCGCCCGGGCGGATCGCGGTGATCGACGATGCCGAACAGGCCGACGAGACCATGCTGTTCCATCGCTGGAATGCGGTGCAACAGGGCGGCAGCGCCGAGGGCTGCGCGCTGCTGCTGGTCGCCAACGCTGATGCCGAGCGCGGAGGCTGGCAGATCGCGCTGCCCGATCTCGCCTCGCGCATCGGCGGGTCGCTCCACCTTGTGATCGGCGCTCCGGATGATGCGCTGGCGGCCGAACTGATCCATGCCCATGCCCGGCAGCGCGGGTTGAACCTGCCCGATGGCGCGGCCGAATATCTGGTGCCGCGCACCACCCGCAGCTTTGCCGGGATCGAAGCGCTGGTCGCGATGATCGACCGTATCAGCCTTGAACGCCAGAGCGCGCCCACCATGTCGGTGTGGCGCGCCGCGCTCGAAGCCCTGCACGGCCCCGAACAGCAGCGCCTGCTGTAGCCCTTGCGAGTTGCATGTTGCGCAGTTTGGTGGGAAATGAAGGCGTCATGTTCGATCGGCTGATCAGCTATTTGGACTCGGTCCGGGCCCGCGATCCCGCGCCGCGCTCGCGCTGGGAGATCCTGCTCTACCCCGGGGTCTGGGCGCTCGGATTCCACCGCGCTGCGCACTGGCTGTTCGAAGCCCGGCTGTTTTTCCTCGCGCGGCTCATCAACCACCTCGCCCGGCTGCTGACGGCGATCGACATTCATCCGGGCGCGACCATCGGTCGCAATTTCTTCATCGACCACGGGTTCACCGTGATCGGCGAGACCGCCGAGATTGGCCACAATGTCACGATTTACCAATGCGTTACGCTGGGCGGAACCAACCCAGCCAATGGCAAGGGCGGCAAGCGCCATCCCACGATCGAGGACAATGTGATCATCGGCTCGGGCGCGCAGATCATCGGCCCGATCGTGGTGGGCGAGCGGGCGCGGATTGGCGCCAACGCGGTGGTGACCGAGGATGTGCCCGCCGGCGCGACCATGATCGGGTTGAAGGCTCGCTCCACGCTGGTTCCGGCCGAGGAATGGATCAAGGAGTTCATTCCCTACGGCACGCCCTGCGACGATCCGCCGTGCGATGATCAGGGCCGCCCGCGGCGCGACTGCGTGGAAAAGCTCGAGGCCGAGATCGCCGCGCTGCGTGAGGAGATGGCGGTGATGAAGGCGCTGATGGCGACACGCGAGGCACAGGTTGCAACCGATCGTCCGCGCAAGAGCGGGACCGCTGATTGAGCGCTGGGGGGCACGGCTCAGGCTTTCCCGGGCAGGTGGTCGCCTTTCCCGGGCGCAGCGCCGACCAGGTCGGCTTTGAACGCGCCGAATTGATGCGCATCCTCGATCTTTACGGACGCATGGTCGCCGCCGGGGAGTGGCGCGACTATGCGATGGACTTCACCCGCCACGCCGCCACATTCGCCGCCTTCCGCCGCACCGCCGAACGCCCGCAGGCGCGGGTTGAGAAACGCCCGGCGCTGCGCGCCAAGCAGGGGATGTGGACACTGTTCGGCGAACACGGCCAGGTGCTGAAGCGCGGGCATGATCTTGCGAATGTGCTCGCGCCGATGGAAAGGCGGTTGGTGAAGGCGGTGGAGGACTGATATTCCTCTCTCACGTAGGAGGGGCGGGGATGTAGCACTCTCGATCGGGTGCCGAACCCCCACCCCCCGAACCCCTCGCCGCGGGGAGGGGGAGGTAGAGATCACCCCCGGGCGCTCGACGGTCCGGTGCCGGTCACGCGCTGCATCGCCTTCAGGATATTGCCCGATTGCTCGCTGCCCGATTGCGGGGCGACGAGGTTTGTTAAAGCGTTGATCTCCTCCCAGCGCGCGGCGAAGCCTTCGACGGTGCGCTCGCCCTCGGGCAGCCACACGGCGTCGTTCATCACCGTCCACGAGGAGTGGAAGCCGCCCGCGCCTGCGCCGACGATGGCGTTGGTGGGCGCGTCCTCGGAAACCAGGAACAGCGCGGCCGGGACCACGTTCTCGGGCGCGAACAGCTTGAAGGCCTCTTCGGGAAACAGGTCTTCGGTCATCCGGGTGCCCGCGACCGGCGACAACGTGTTGCAGCGGATATTGTACTTCGCGCCTTCGAGCTGGAGCGTCTTGGTGAGCCCGGCGAGGCCGAGCTTGGCCGCGCCGTAATTGGCCTGGCCGAAATTGCCGAACAGCCCGGTCGACGAAGCGGTCATCAGCACCCGGCCATAGCCCTGCTCGCGCATGGTTTCCCAGCACGCCTTGGTGGCAAAGGCGCTGCCGGTGAGGTGCACCTTGACCACGAATTCGAAGTCGGCGGGCTCCATCTTGATGAAGGTCTTGTCACGCAGCACGCCAGCGTTGTTGATGAGGACATGGACACCGCCCCACTTCTGCTTGGCATCGGCGACCATCTTTTCCATCTGCTCATATTCGGTGACGCTGGCACCGTTGGCCATCGCCTCGCCGCCCATCGCTTCGATCTCGGCGACGACCTGCGCCGCGGCGTCCGAGGTGCCGGTGCCATCGCGCGATCCGCCGAGGTCATTGACCACCACCTTCGCCCCGCGCCGCGCGAGTTCGAGTGCATAGGCCTTGCCAAGCCCGCCGCCCGCGCCGGTGACGATGGCGACCTTGTCCTTGAAGCTGATGGTCATGGGAGTTCTCCTGTTCTTGGAATGCGGCGCGGTTTACGCCTGCGTAAAGCGAAATGCGGGCGCTGCGTGGCACTTTCGTGGCGGGCTTGCAACTGCCGAACTATAAGGAGCCTGTGCCGTAACGGAAGTGAGTCCCCGCGCAGGCGGGGACCTCTCTCGTCGGGCGAATCGCTTGCCCCAACGAGGTTCCCGCCTGCGCGGGAACTCACATTCGCGCGAGCACCGGGATGAACTGCCCGAACGAATCGATCACCGCCGCTGCACCCATCGTTTCCACCGGCGCGTCGCAATAGCCGTAAGCCGCTGCCACGAACGGCACTCCGGCGTCTTTCGCAGCACGCGCATCATAGGTCGAATCGCCGAGGAACACGAATTGCCCGCCGCCCGTGGCCGCGCGCGCGGCGATCACCGGGGCCGGGTGCGGCTTGGCGATAAACTGGCCCTTGTCGTCCTTGCCCATCGAATCGCCGCCGATCACGGTGTCGAAAGCGCCGATCAGATCGAGCTGGGTCAGGACCGCGCGCGCGAAGGCTTCGAACTTGTTGGTCACCACCGCCATCCGCACCCCTTGCGCGGTGAGCGCCTCCAGCCCTGCGCGCACGCCGGGGTAGGGCACGGTGTGGACCGCGTTGTGCGCCTCGTAATAGCCCAGCATCGCCTTGTAGAGCCGCTTGAACTCGTCTTCCGGCAAGCCCCCCTGCACCTCGACCGCGCGGGCGAGCATGATCTTCGCGCCGCCGCCGATCAGGTCCTTGCTCGTCTCGACCGAGACCTCGTGGAACCCTCCCAGCACCAGCGCATGGTTCACCGCCGCGCCGAGATCGCGGAAGGTATCGAGCAGGGTGCCGTCGAGGTCGAAGCCGACCGCATCGAAAGGGATTGTCGCCATGCCCGGCTGGGTGGGGCAAGCTTCGTCAAACCGCAAGCGATTGCTGGCACGCGCGGGTGTGCTTACAGGGGGTCTCATGGACAACAGCACGCATCCCTTTGCCGCGATCATCCTTGCAGCGGGCAAAGGCACCCGGATGAAGAGCGAGCTGCACAAGGTGCTGCACCCGATTGCCGGGCGGGCGATGCTCGAACACCTGATGGCGAGCGTTGCCGAATTGAGGCCGGAGCGGCTGGCCGTGGTGGTCGGCGCAGGTCGCGAGCAGATCGAGGCGGCGGTGGGCGAGCGGGCCGTGACCTGCGTGCAGGAACCGCAGCACGGCACCGGCCACGCGGTGCAGCAGGCCGCGAGCGCGCTGGCGGGCTTCGCGGGCGATGTGCTGGTGTTGTACGGCGACGTGCCCTTCGTGACCGCGGCCACCATGCGCGCGATGCTGGGGCGGTTGCATGGGAACGATAGCCCCGCCGCCGTGGTGCTCGGCTTAGAGCCAGCCGATCCGCTCCACTATGGCCGGGTGATCGCAGATGATACCGGCCGCATCCTCAAGATGGTCGAATACAAGGACGCCGACGAAGGTGAGCGCGCCTGCGGGCTGTGCAATTCGGGGCTGCTCGCGGCGCGCAGCGCGGACCTGTTCGCGCTGTTGGCGCGGGTCGGCAACGACAACGCGCAGGGCGAATACTATCTCCCCGATATCGTCAACATCGCGATTGCCGACGGGCGCACCTGCGCGGTGATCGTGGCCGAGCGTGCGGACGAGGTCGCGGGCATCAATTCCCGCGCCGAACTCGCCGCAGCCGAAGCGCGCTGGCAGGCGGCGCGGCGGCTACGCGCCATGGACGAAGGCGCCACCCTGATCGCGCCCGACACGGTGTTCTTCAGCTGGGACACGGTGCTCGGCCGCGATGTCACCATCGAACCCAATGTGTTCTTCGGCCCCGGCGTGACCATCGCCGACAATGTGCTGGTCCGCGCCAATTCGCATATCGAGGGCGCGCGGCTGGCGAGCGGGGTCAAGGTCGGGCCTTTCGCGCGCCTCCGTCCCGGCACGGTGCTGGAAGCAGACAGCTTCGTCGGCAATTTCGTCGAGGTAAAGAATGCAGTGCTGGGAGCGGGCGCGAAAGCCAGCCACCTCACCTATCTGGGCGATGCCACCATCGGCGCGGGCGCGAATATCGGCGCGGGCACCATCACCTGCAACTATGACGGCTATTTCAAATACAGGACCGTGATCGGCGAGCGCGCCTTCATCGGCTCGAACTCGGCGCTGGTTGCGCCGGTGAAGATTGGCGCGGATGCGATCGTGGCCGCAGGCAGCACCGTCAGCCGCGACGTCGCCCCGGGAGAACTGCGGATGGTGCGTGCCGAACAGCTCGTAAAGCCGGGCTGGGCGGATCGCTTCCACGACACGATGAAGAAGAAAAAGGCGGCGGAGAAAAAGTGAGCGAGGTTCCCGAACCGCCGGATTGCTGGCTCTGCACCCGCCCGCTGGGCGACATCGTCCAGTGGCATCACCCGGTGCCACGCGCCAAGAAGGGCAAGGTCAAGGTGCCGATCCACCCGATCTGCCACAAGACGATCCACGCGAACTTCACCAACAACGAACTGGCCCGGATTGGCGAGGATGCCGAGACAATCCGCGCCAATCCCGCGATCGCCAAGTTCGTCGCCTGGATCGCGAACAAGCCCGCCGATTTCGACGCGCCGACGCGATAGGCCTCAGGCGTCCTGCATCCGGGATGCATCGCCGCCGGCGGCGACGTAATCGGCTTCCCACTGCGCGAACTCGCTGCGGCTGAGAAGATAGCGCTCGCGCGCTTCGGCAAAGCTGATCGCCTGTCCGCGCACCGCGCGCACCACATCATCCTTGCGCGCCTTCGACCAGTGGATGCGGTGGCTCTGCGGCAGGCCATAGCGCTTGATCGCCTCGGCAATCGAAATGTCTCTGGGGTAGGCCACGGTCATGCTCCTCGTTGCTGCTGCTCGTCATCGCCCCCGATGAAGGCGAGTGTTGACGGGCAGGCCTAACGAGAGACTGCCAGAGAAGGTTAATACCCTGTTGACGGCTCCGCCCGTGTTCTCGGTGCGGTGAACCGAAGGCAAAGTGTCGCTGCGTTTTACACCGCCGGTAAGGCGCGGTCCGCGTTAACCCAAACCGGGCGGCCGCCAATGCCAGCCGCCCGCGCGCCCGCGCGCCGGATCGAGCCGCCTTACCCGCCGCTATCAGGCCTCGGTGCGTCCATCAGCCGCTGCATCAGATAGACATATTGCAGGGCCTGCAGCTTGGCGCGCTGGTCGTTGTCGACCCCGCCCGAATGGCCCCCGGTGGTGTCCTCGAAGTAGTAATAGGGCTGGCCCAGTTCCTTGAGCCGCGCCGCGCCCTTGCGGGCGTGGGCAGGGTGGGTGCGATCGTCAGCGGTCGAGGCCCACAGGAACGGGGCGGGGTATTCGATCCCTTCGACGATCTTCTGATAGGGGGAATAGCCCTCGATCCAGGCACGCTGTTCGGGGATGCGCGGATCGCCATATTCGCCGATCCACGAGGCTCCGCGCCCGATCAGGTGATAGCGCAGCATGTCGAACAGCGGGATCTGGACGATCGCCGCGCCGAACAGGTCGGGCCGCTGGGTGAAGGCGGTGCCGACCAGCAGCCCGCCCTGCGAGCCGCCCTGAATGCCGAGATGTTCGGGCGAGGTGAATCCGCGCTTCACCAGATCATCAGCGACCGCGATGAAATCGTCCCAGGTGCGCTGCTTGTTCTCGCGGATCGCACTCTGGTGCCACATCGGCCCGAACTCGCCCCCGCCGCGCAGGTTGGCGAGCACATAGGCCCCGCCCTTCTCGACCCACAGCTTGCCGGTCGAGCCGAGATAGCCGGGCAGACGCGGAACCTGGAACCCGCCATAGCCGGTCAGCAGGGTCGCGGTTTCGCCGTCGAGCACCATCCCCCTGGGCTTGACGATGAAATAGGGGATCCTGGTCCCATCCTTGCTCATCGCTTCGTGCTGTTCGACTTCCATGCCCTCGGGCACAAAATAGGCCGGGCTGGTCTTGAGCACCGCCGGGGGGGCGCTGCCGTCGCTGTAATAGAGCGTGGTCGGTTCGAGAAAGCCGCTGACCGTGTACATGATCTGGTCGGTTTCGTCCGAGGAAGCGGCGATGCCGAGCGTGGCGTTGTCGGGCAAGGCGACCTGCGTGCTGGCCCACTGGCCGTTCGCATAGTTGAACTGCAAGACCTTGCCCACGACATTGTCGAGCAGCGCAACGAACAGCGCATTGCCGGTGATCGCGCCGCCCTGCTTGGTCTGGCGTTCGCCGGGTGCCCAGACGAGAGTTTTCCTCGCGCCGTTGGGATCGGCTTTCCATTCCTCCAAATCGACCGCGATCAGGCTGTCGGCGGGGAAGGTCTGGCCATCGACCGTCCAGTCGACATCGGTCGAATAGAGCAGGTGCCCGTCAACGATCCCGTAGGGCGCGGCTTTTTTGGGGATGTCGAGTTGCAGCCATGCGCCGTCCTTCTCGACGTAGTAAAGGCTTTCGTGGAAACTCACCCCGCGGAATGCGGTGCGCGCGTGGATGGTCCCGGCATTGTCGCGCAGCAGGCTTGCCCCGGCCCACACGTCGCTCGCCTCTCCGCGGAAAATCTCGGGCGCATCGTTGATCTGCGTGCCGCGCGTCCACACCCGGCTGGTGAAGGGATATTCGCTTTCGGTGAGCGTGCCCTCGCCGAACCCGCGCCCAACCAGCAGCGTGTTCTCGTCAATCCACTGGATGCCGCCCTGGCTCTTGGCATCGAGCACGAAGCCACCTTCGACGAAGCTTTTGGTGGCGGTGTCGAACTCGCGCATGATGGTGGCATCCTCGCCGCCGTCGGACAGCGCGATCATGCATTTGGTGAGCGCGGGCGGAAGGCAGGTCGAGCCCTGGTAGACCCACTCCCTGCCTTCCGCCTTGGCGAGCGCGTCGATATCGAGCACCACTTCCCACTCCGGCTTATCGGTGCGGTAGCTTTCGAGGCTTGTGCGGCGCAGCACCCCCTTAGGGTTCGCCTTGTCCTGCCAGAAATTGTAGAGGCCATCGGGGCGAAAGCTGACGAAGGGGATGCGGTCTTCGCTGTCGAAGATCGCCAGCGCCTCGGCTTTCAACTGGGCATAGCGCGGATCGGCCTCGAAAGCGGCGAGGGTGCGCTCGTTCTCCTTGGCGACCCAGTCGAGCGCCTCGGCGCTTCGGGCTTCCTCAAGCCAGATATAGGGGTCTTGCTCGGGGCCGGGCACGCCGTCAACCGGGGCCTCTTGCGCCGCAGCGCCGGTGGTGGATGCGATGGTCATTGCGAGCGCCAATGCGAATGTGGAGACAAGTTTCAAGCGTCCTCTCCCTTGGAATATGCCGGTCGCAGGTGTGACCGCATAGCGACGCAAAGGGAAGGGGTCAGAAACAAAAAGGGCGGACCTTGGGCCGCCCTGATTGTGGATTCGTCGAATTGGTGAGCCCCCGCACAGGCGAGGGTCTCAGGCGAGGAAGCTCTATGCCGACTGAGTCTCCCGCGTTCGCGGGAGCTCACAAAAGCTTATCCCTCGACGTGCTCCGCGAGCACGGTCAGGCCGTTCTCGTTCACTTCGGCGAAGCCGCCGCGCACCGCGATCATTTCGGGGGCGGAGTTGGCGGTGGCATAGACCTGCACCGCGCCGTCGCGGATCGTGCTCATGAACGGCGCGTGGCCTTCGAGCACGCCGAACTCGCCCTCTGTCCCGGGGACAACGACCATGTGGACATCCTCGGAGCGGACGAGGCGGGCGGGGGTGACGAGTTCGAAGTGGAGTGGCATCATTCAGTCCTTACCCCCTCCCGTTCGGGAGGGGCAACGAGACTTGGCAGCTTGCTGCCTAGTCGCAGTGGGGTGGGTGGACGATCCTATCGGGCGTCGAACCCCCACCCCCGACCCCTCCCCAAGGGGAGGGAGTTAAAGTTACGCCTCTTCGGCCAGCTTCTTGGCCTTCTCGACCGCCTGATCGATCCCGCCGACCATGTAGAAGGCGCTTTCGGGCAGGTGGTCATATTCGCCGTCAACCACCGCCTTGAAGCTCTTCACCGTGTCTTCGAGCTGCACGAACACGCCCGGGATATTGGTGAAGACTTCCGCGACGTGGAAGGGTTGGCTGAGGAACTTCTGCAGCTTGCGCGCGCGCGCGACGATCAGCTTGTCCTCTTCCGACAGTTCGTCCATCCCGAGGATCGCGATGATGTCCTGCAGGCTCTTGTACTTCTGCAGGGTTTCCTGAACACGGCGGGCGGTTTCGTAGTGCTCTGCGCCAACGACGCGCGGTTCGAGCACGCGGCTGGTCGAATCGAGCGGGTCGACCGCCGGGTAGATGCCGAGCTCCGAGATCGCACGGCTCAATGTGGTGGTCGCATCAAGGTGCGCGAAGCTGGTCGCCGGGGCCGGGTCGGTCAAGTCGTCCGCAGGCACGTAGATGGCCTGCACCGAGGTGATCGAGCCCTTGGTGGTCGAGGTGATGCGCTCCTGCAGCTTGCCCATGTCGGTGGCGAGCGTCGGCTGGTAGCCCACCGCTGAAGGAATACGCCCGAGCAGCGCCGACACTTCCGAGCCTGCCTGGGTAAAGCGGAAGATGTTGTCGACGAAGAACAGCACGTCCTGACCTTCAACGTCGCGGAAATACTCCGCCATGGTCAGGCCCGACAGCGCGACGCGCGCGCGGGCGCCTGGGGGCTCGTTCATCTGGCCGAAGACGAGCGCCACCTTGGAGCCTTCGCTGGTCGCATTGCCCTCGGCGTCCTTGGCGATGACGCCCGCGTCGAGGAATTCGTGGTAGAGGTCGTTGCCCTCGCGGGTGCGTTCACCCACGCCCGCGAACACGCTGACGCCGCCGTGGCCCTTGGCGATGTTGTTGATGAGCTCCTGGATCAGCACGGTCTTGCCGACGCCCGCACCCCCGAACAGGCCGATCTTGCCGCCCTTGGCGTAGGGTGCAAGCAGGTCGATCACCTTGATCCCGGTGACGAGGATCGCGGCTTCGGTCGACTGGTCGACGAAGGGCGGGGCCTCGGCGTGGATCGGGGCGGTGCTGTCTGCGCCGATGGGGCCGCGCTCGTCGATCGCTTCGCCGACCACGTTCATGATGCGACCAAGCACCTTGGGGCCGACAGGAACGCTGATCTGCGCGCCGGTGTTAACGACTTCGCTGCCGCGCATCAGCCCCTCGGTCGCGTCCATTGCGATGGTGCGCACGGTGTTCTCGCCAAGGTGCTGGGCGACTTCGAGCACCAGCGTCTTGTCGCCGTTGCGGGTTTCGAGCGCGGTGAGGATCGCGGGCAGTTCACCTTCGAACTGCACGTCGACGACGGCGCCGATGACTTGGCTGATCGTGCCGTTGGTGGTCTGGTTGAGAGCGGGGGCGGTGGCCATTGGTTTACCTTCCGGGTTTCAAAGTCTTGAAATTGTTTCGTCGACGGACGTCTTCCAGTCCGCGAATTCGTCGGTCTCTTCCCAAAGCTCGCTGAGCTCGCTGGCATCGCGAATGCGGCTTAGGGCTTCGATCGCCTTGGCGGCGCGGGTCGCTGCTTCGCCTGCCTGACTCCTCGCCCAATCGCGGATTTCGGCGTCGAGCCGGGGCGATGCATTGCCCTTGGCCGCAGCGATAATCTCTGCCGCAGCAAGCGCGTTCGATGCTTCGGGAGCCTCGATATATTCTTCGTCGAGCACGAGGGCGGCATCGACGATGCTCCAGTCCGGCGCATCGGCAAAGTCCGCCAGCCAATCGGCAGCATCGTCGTTCTCGTCGAACAGAAGTCCCCACGCACCCATCTCAGAGCGCCTCCGCGCCTGCGATAATCTCGATCAATTCGGTGGTAATCGCGGCCTGACGGCTGCGGTTGTACTGGATCGTCAGCTTCTGGATCAGCTCGCCCGCGTTGCGCGTGGCGTTGTCCATCGCGGTCATCGAGGCGCCCTGCTCCGACGCCTCGCGCTCTAGCAGCGCGCCGAACAGCTGGGTCTTGACGTAGCGCGGCAGCAGTTCGGCGAGGATTTCTTCCTCGCCCGGCTCGTATTCCACGGCAGCCCCGGCCCCCACCGGCGTGCCGTCCGCGGCGCGGGGCACGGGGATCAGCTGGGTGACGACCGGGTCCTGCGCCAGCGCCGACTTGAAGACCGGAAAGACGAGGTGCGCGACATCGAACCCGCCCGCATCGAAGCGCGCGATCAGCTCATCGGCGATCGCGGCGGCTTCGGCGAAGCCCGGGGTCTTGACCGTGCTGGTGTCGTACCCGCCGCCGATCAGGCCGGGATATTCGCGGCCGAGCGGGGCGCGGCCCTTCTTGCCCACGAGGAAAAACTCGATCGTCTTTCCGGCGGCTTGCAGGTCCCTGGCCTTGGCCTTGGCGGCCTTGACGAGGTTCGAATTGAGCCCGCCGCACAGGCCCTTGTCGGTGTTCACCACCACCAGCAGGTGGCGCTGGTCCGCGCCCGTGCCCGCCAGCAGCTTGGGCGCCGCATCGCCCGCGACCTTGCCCGCCAACGAGGCCATCACCGCGCCGAGCCGCGCCGCATAGGGCCGTCCGGCCTCGGCCGCAGCCTGCGCGCGGCGCAGCTTGGCCGCCGCGACCATCTGCTTGGCCTTGGTGATCTTCTGGGTCGATTTGACCGAGTTGATCCGGCCCTTGAGTTCCTTGAGTGAGGGCACTCCTTGGTTTCTCCATCTTCTCCCCTCCCCTTTAGTGGAGGGGCCGGGGGTAGGGGCGTGAGGCCGATAGCCCCCACCCCAACCTCTCCCCTGAAGGGGAGGGGCTTAATGACTTACGCGAACTGCTTGCCAAAGGCCTCAAGCGCGGCCTTGGTCTTGTCCGAGACTTCGCCTTCGAACTTCTTCGAGGTGCGGATTTCGGCCAGCACGTCGCCGTGTTCGCGGCGCATGTAATCGAGCATCTGCGCTTCGTATTCGTTGACGCGGTTCACCGGGATCGCATCGAGGAAGCCGTTGGTGCCGGCATAGATCGACACGGTCTGCTCTTCGAACGGCATCGGGCTGAACTGCTTCTGCTTGAGCAATTCGGTCAGGCGCGCGCCGCGGTTCAAGAGCTTCTGGGTCGCCGCATCGAGGTCCGAGCCGAACTGCGCAAACGCCGCCATTTCGCGGTATTGCGCAAGGTCGAGCTTCATCGAGCCCGAGACCTTCTTCATCGCCTTGGTCTGCGCCGCGCCGCCGACGCGGCTGACCGACAGGCCGACGTTGATTGCCGGACGGATGCCCTGATAGAACAGACCGGTTTCGAGGAAAATCTGGCCGTCGGTGATCGAAATCACGTTGGTCGGGATATAGGCCGATACGTCACCCGCCTGGGTCTCGATGATCGGCAGCGCGGTGAGCGAGCCGTGGCCGTTTTCCCCGTTCATCTTCGCCGCGCGCTCGAGCAGGCGGCTGTGGAGGTAGAACACGTCGCCCGGATAGGCTTCGCGGCCCGGCGGACGGCGCAGCAGCAGGCTCATCTGGCGGTAGGCGACGGCCTGCTTGGACAGGTCGTCATAGACGATCACGGCGTGCATGCCGTTGTCGCGGAAGAACTCGCCCATCGCGCAGCCGGTGTAGGGCGCGAGATATTGCAGCGGAGCGGGCTCGGACGCCGTCGCGGCGACGACGATCGAATATTCCATCGCGCCGTTTTCTTCGAGCTGCTTGACGATCTGCGCCACGGTCGAACGCTTCTGGCCGACCGCGACATAGACGCAGTAGAGCTTCTTGCCTTCATCGTCGCCCGCGTTGACGCCCTTCTGGTTGATGAAGGTGTCGATCGCGACCGCGGTCTTGCCGGTCTGGCGGTCGCCGATGATCAGCTCGCGCTGGCCGCGGCCGACGGGCACCAGCGCGTCGATCGCCTTGAGCCCGGTCTGCACCGGCTCGCTCACCGATTCGCGCGGGATGATGCCGGGCGCCTTCACTTCGACACGGCGACGCTCGCTGCTGTCGATCGGGCCCTTGCCATCGATCGGGTTGCCGAGCGCGTCCACCACGCGGCCCAAGAGCCCGCGTCCGACCGGCACGTCGACGATGGTCTGGGTGCGCTTGACCACGTCGCCTTCCTTGATCTCGGCATCCGAGCCGAAGATCACGACCCCGACATTGTCGGCCTCGAGGTTGAGCGCCATGCCCTTCACCCCGCCGGTAAACTCGACCATCTCGCCCGCCTGCACCTGATCGAGCCCGTGGATGCGCGCGATCCCGTCGCCGACCGAGAGCACGGTGCCGGTTTCGCTGACTTCGGCCTCGGTGCCAAAATTGGCGATCTGGTCCTTGATGACCTTGGAGATTTCTGCGGCGCGGATTTCCATGGATGTGTCCTTTAGGCCTTCACGGGCGTTTCTTGAAAGGCTTACGCCTTCATGCTCTGGGCAAGCGAGTTGAGACGGGTGCGGATCGAGGCATCGATGCGGGTCGATCCGATGGTGACGACGAGGCCGCCGAGGAGGTCGGGATCGACCGCGGCGGTGAGCATCACGGTGCGGCCTTCGCGGACCGTCAGCCTGGTCTTCAGCGCGGCGAGCTGATCGGCGCTGAGCGGATGGGCGCTGGTGACGGTGGCCGTGACCTCGCCGCGCTGGGCGGCGGCGATCGCCTTGAACGCGGCGATCACCGCGGGCAGTTTGGCAAGGCGGCGGTTTGCAGCCAGCACGCCGAGGAACCGGGTGGTGAGCGGCGACAGCGCGAGCGCCTCCGCCACGCCTGCCATCGCGCTGCCCTGAACGCCGCGGGTCAGTTGCGGATTGGTGGTCAGCGCGGCAAGATCGTCCGATCCGTCCAGCGCCGCCGTCAGCTTCTCAAGATCGCTCTCGACAGCGGTGACCGCGCCATTGTCGCTGGCGAGTTCGAACAGGGCCGAGGCATAGCGTCCAGCCAGGCTTGCCTTGATACCGGCGGAAATATCCACGCGCGTGCAGTCCTCTCGGAAGCGTCGAAGGGGTAGTGCTTGGGCCTTGGCGAAAGGGCGAGCGCAGGGGCTGCCCGCAAGGCTGGCGCGCGCCTAGCAATTGATTCCTGCCCGCGCAAGCCGCCGGGGGCGGATTTTTGCAGGTGCGAAGACAATCCCCTGTCATGGGCCCGGCTACGGGCGGGGCGCATCGGCCTTTGCGGTGCAGGCATAGACCAGCCGTTCATTGGGCGCGGCCGGCAGCTTGGCGATCAGCGCCGATTGCTGTTCGCCCAGCGTGCGCGCCGCCTCGCTCACCCCGCATGCCGGGGGGGTGTAGGCGGCCCGAGCTTCGCGCGCTTCGGCGAGCGCCGCCTGGCCGAGCAGGTAGCGATCGGTGCGCAGCGTGCGGGTGGCCGGATCATAGGTGGTGACTGCGACCGCCGGATCGTCCTGCGCGGCGAACACCCGCTGCCACTCGCCGCCTTGGCCGGTGCCATACTGGGTGCGCCCGTTGACGCAGCCATCGCCCGCCCAGTCGAAGGCGACGTCATCGGTGCGCGCGGCGGTCACCCGGCTGCGTTCGGGGATGAGCGTGCAGATCATCGCGCCCTCTGCAGTCAGCGACGGATCGCCCGCGGTGCCCACGCCGGGGGACGCACCACCTTCGGCTGCGGCGAGCGCGGCGGCGACCCGGTCCTCGATCTGGGCAAGGCCGGGGCGGGTGATCCACAAGAGCAACGCCGCGACCAGCGCCGCGCCTGCAAGGCCCGCGGCGATCCCGGCATGCTTGCGCCGCGCCGGATCGCGCCGCCACACCGCCGCCGCATAACCGCCGCCGAGCGCCGCCAGCAGCGCCACCAGAGCACCGGCCATGCGATCCTCGCGCGCGGCAAGCACCGCCATCTGTGCCTCCAGCCGGGCCTCCTCGCGCAGCTCTCGCAGCGTCTCGGCGCGGCTTTCCATCCGCGCACGCGCCTCGGCCTGTTCGGCATCGAGCCGGGCGCGCTCGGCCGCGTCGAGTTCGTCGATCGAGCGGCACGGCAGGGTGTTGGTGACCGGCTCAACCCCGTTGTCGCGCAGGAACGGCAGCAGCTCGCGCAAGGACACCGCGAAGTAGAACTCCGCATCCCCGCTCTCCGAATCGGCGCTGAAGGAATTGACCCCGATCACCCGGCCGCACGGATCGAGCAGCGGCCCGCCCGAATTGCCGCGCGCGATCGGGGCGGTGTGGAGGATCGTGTCGAACTGACGACTGGGGCGCTCGCCCGACAGGAACCCGCGGCTCTTGACCGGCGGCTGCGCGCGAAAAATGTCACTGATTGCAAGGCCTTGTGCCAGATCGACGTTCATCGGATAGCCGACCGCGGCGACCTCACCGAGGTTCGCGCCCGTGCCCCCGGCGAGCGCCAGCGCAGGCAGGCGCATCGCGCCGCCGGTAATCTCGAGCAGCGCCAGATCGTTGCGAGGGCTAACCGCCACCACCCGCGCAAAGGCACCGCCTTCGCCTTCGGACGGCACGATCCCGATGCGCAGACCATCATCGAGCAGGGCCTCGCCCACGACATGGGCGTTGGTCACGATCTGGGTCGCGGTGACTGCAAAGCCGCTTCCGTGCGAGACCGGCACCGGCTCGCCGCCATCCTCGCCGATGATCACCACCCGCACCACGCCGCGCGCAGCCGCATCGACATCGCCGGGCTCGGCGCGCAGCGGCGCAGCCAACAGGGCACAGACGAGAGCGAGCGCACGGAGACAGCGGAGCATGGCGCGGCTTATAGCCGCTTTCACGGGCAAAGCGACATTGAACGCAAGGTTCGGGGGTGCGACGCGGCGGCGCCTGTGGCAAATGTTTCACGTGAAACATTTTGCGAACATGAGCGATGACGCGCGCTGGCAGGCGGTGCTGGCGCGCGACCGGCGGTGTGACGGCGCGTTCGTCACCGGGGTCCATTCAACCGGCATCTATTGCCGCCCGAGCTGCCCGGCGCGAACCCCCTTGCGCACGAACGTGCGTTTCTATTCTACCTCGAAAGCGGCTGAAGAAGCTGGCCTAAGGCCATGCAAACGCTGCTCTCCGAATGGTCAAAGCGCCGAAGAGGCGTGCGTGCTCGCCGCGATTGCCACGATCAGGGCCGACACCGCGCTGGGGCGCAAGACGACGCTGGCGGGGCTCGCCGATCTCACCGGATATGCCCCCACGCATTTCCAGCGGCTATTCACCCGGTCGGTGGGCATCTCGCCCGCGGCCTTATCGCGGGCCATGCGCGAGGCGCGCTTGCGCGATGCCCTGAGCGCGGGGCAAACCGTTCTCGAAGCGCTGTCGAACGCAGGCTATGCCGGGCCGAAGCAGCTATATGCACAAACGAAAGGCAGGCTGGGCATGACACCGCGCGATTGGCGCACCGGCGGCGCGGGCCGCGTGATCCACTGGGCGGTGCTGGCGACATCATTAGGCCCGATGCTGGTCGGCGCGACCGACAAGGGCGTGTGCTGTCTTGCTTTCGGAGAGGGCGAGGAAGATCTAAAGGCGAGGTTTCCCAAGGCCGATCTGGCGCCCGCAGGTGACGACTTTTGCGCGTTGTTCGCGGCCGTGGTCGCGGCGGTGGAGCAGCCGGGGCCGGGCTCGGCCGCGATTCCGCTCGACGTGCAGGGCACCGCGTTCCAGCAGCGCGTGTGGGACGAACTGCGCCGCATCCCGGCGGGCGAAACGCGCTCCTACGGCGCGCTGGCAGCGGCGCTCGGCAAGCCGGGCGCGAGCCGCGCGGTGGGCGGGGCCAACGGGGCCAATCATGTGGCGGTGCTGATCCCGTGCCATCGGGTGATCGCGAGCGACGGGACGCTGGGAGGCTATGCCTATGGGCTGGCGATCAAGGCGGAGTTGTTGAAGCGGGAGGGGGTGTGAGGGACAAGTTGCTTTGATCGTCAGGTCTTGGCAATCTTTGCCCCATGTCCGAGATCGACCGCAGCAAGTGGCCTCCACCCGAGGATGAAGCGATGCTGCCCTGGTATGCGGGCTTTTTCGATCAGGGCTTCATCGCGCTTCATCCCTTCTTTACGGTCGAAGGCCTCGATCCTTCCGCCTGTGTCCACGGAACAATGGTATTCTCCCGTTCCGAGATGCCCGAGGGTGTGGGATTGATCGATTGGATGGATGCAGAAGGTGCTGCCCGACGCGAAGGCAAGGAACTCCAGAACGAGGCTATCCCCGGCATTGCCAAGGCTTTCGGCCGCCCGATCGGCTGGGGCAAGATGCTCGCCACGCTTGGGATGGCCGATCACTGTGGCCTCGATTGTGCCCTTCGCACGCACATCAAGGGCTTGCGCAAGGAATTTGCGGATGAGTCAGCTGCCCGTCGGCTGGAAGACTTTTGCGCGCGCGAAAAGATTTTCCTGCCAACCGAAGGCGTGATCCAACCGCTGATGGAGGCACCGCTGATTGCCATGCTGCGCCGAGCGGGATTTGACGAAATGGTTCTGGCCGATGAATTTGGCGATGACGAGAAGCTTATGCCGCTCGACCCGCTGGAGACGCAGGAGCCTTGGGATCTGCGCGATGATCTGCCCAAATGGGGCCTGCGCCGACTGATCGCTCCGGATCACTCGCTGCTGGTCTGGGTGCATTGGGACAGCTTTTACACCGCCATTTTTGGCACCCGTGATCGGTTGGAAGCGGCGCGACCTGAAGAGGAATTTGGGGGCTTCTGGTGCACGCCCGCGACAAAGACCTATTGGCTGCTCGATGACGCCGCCCCCCTCGTCGGCAAGCAGGCCTGACCCCCGAATCGCCGGTCAGCATTCCCACCCCCGGCCCCTCCCACAGGCGGGAGGGGAGTGTAAGCGCTCGGCGGTTCCTCTCCCGCTTGCGGGAGAGGTTAGGGGTGGGCGCGCACTCTCAATCCAGCTTCGGGGGCATCCCCGGTTCGCATTTCGCCCTCGCGCG
>Ga0224722_1000138_pt1 | contig 41329 bp, 31 predicted proteins | sample Balambano_FR1_Me_FD_161646 | JGI IMG/M metagenome (GOLD analysis project Ga0224722, IMG submission 161646) | Freshwater sediment microbial communities from Lake Towuti, South Sulawesi, Indonesia - Balambano_FR1_MetaG | ecosystem: Environmental > Aquatic > Freshwater > Lake > Sediment | place...
CCACCCCCGCCACCCATTGCGGCAGAGGCCGCGCTGGCGGCAATTGCGGCCCCCGGTACCGGACCCGCCGGCGCGGGGCCCCGCGCGGCCGCCGAACTTGCCGGCCTCGGCATGCCGGAAAGTGCGAGTGCTGCTGACTTGCCGGTTCCGGTCGCCGCGCAGATGTCGGTGCCCGACGGCGTGGCGGTGTCCACCGCCGGTGTGGCCGAGGCGGCTCGCCTTGCCCCCGAGCTGTCGCCGACGCTGGCGCAGGGTGCGCAAGAGAAGGCACCCGGGCTGGCCGCGACCGGCGCGCCGGCGATTGGACAGCCCCGGGCACCGGGGGCTGCGCCCGCGCCGGTTGCCCCGCCACCTGCGATCGCAGCGACCGCGGTTGCAGCGCGTGCGCCTGCCGCAGAGGTGCGCCCGCCATCGCCCGTACCCGCAGCATCCCCACCCGCCTTTGCCGCCGCAGCCGCGCCGCCCGGGGTCGGCAGCGCGACGATCGCGATCCGTGCGCAACTGGTCACGCGGGTTGACGGGAAGGTCGCCGGGGCACTCGATTTCGAGCAGACGGAAACGGGCCTCAAGGTCAAGATCGGCGCCATCGTGGACCTTCTCGGCGACCGGTTCGATCCGCCCACGCTCGCGCGGATCAAGTCTTCGCGGGCGGGCAATTCCTATCTTCCGCTCGCCGAATTGCAGGCTCAGGGCATTCCGATCAGTTACGACCCGGTGTATGACGAGTTCAATGTCGGACGCGAAGACACCCGGCCCCAGGCTGCGGGCAAGGTCCATATGGACCAGATCACCACTCCCGAACGCGGGATCGGCAGCACGGGGATCGATCAGATCCGGCGGTAGCAATGCCGCGGCGATCAGCCCGGCGGATCGGCGAGGCAATCGCCGTGACGGACCGTGTACGGCGAGCGCCCCTGTTCTTCGGCTACCAACGTCACGCACCATCCGGCATCCCCGGCCTGCGCGCGCAAGGTCGAAAGTACCGCGGTCGTCCCCGCCTTGAGAGTGGTCTTGCCGCGGTGACGCGCGCTCGACTGCGCGGTCAATTCGATCGCGTAGCTGACCTGCTGGGTGTGCGGCGAAAGCCCGACGAGGCGAACTTCGATCATGCCGTCACGATCTTGCACGTCGAGGGTGAGGGCAGGGTTCTGATCGGTCATCGGCGGCACCGTGGCAGGGGCCGAGAGCAGCAGCGAGGCCAGACCGGCCCCCGCACGGACAATCATGGTGCGCCGCCTCCCAGCTGGTTGATGATGGCGTTGATCAGCCCCTGCGCCTCCTCGCCGAGGCCAAGCCCGTTGGGGCTTTCCTCCTCGTCGGGCCCCGGTGAGGCAGGGGCGGGGGCGGCAAGCGCGATCGACGCGATCGCCTGGTTGCTGAAATCGTCGCTGGCGGCGCTGCCGCGCGCAAGCCGCTCGATCACCTGGCCGACGCTCGGCAGCCCGCTGCCTTCGAGATCGCCGCGCAGCAGTCGCTCTTCAGCGGACAGCGCGCCTTCGGGGCGCGCCGCGAACTCGCCCGAACGGGTTTCGAGCCGCGATAGGCACAGGGCGACAATCGTGGCGACCTGCGGCGGATCATCGCAGATGTCGGTGCCATCGATGGCCTGGAGCAGAACCCGTCGTTCAGCCGCGCTCAGCTGCGCAAGGCTCGCATCGAGATCGGCCGATGACAATTGCGCGACGCGCGGCCCACTCTGGCCGCGGCTGGAGATTTGGCTTGCAGGGGCGCTGCCCGATCCGCGCGAAATCTGATCGCCTTCGCGCGGCATCGGACTCGCGGTGTCGAGCGCGGCGGCGGCAAGGCGATCGTCGAGAAAGGCGCCAGTGCCCGGTGCGCTGATCTGCGGCGCCTCAATGCGGCTGGCCGGGCTGTCGCCGTCCTGCGCTGCCGCACCAGGCGCACCGCACAACCATAGGATCGCGGGCAACGCGGCCCCGGCAAGCCACCGCGGGCACCGAACAGACACCGTCCGCCGCATCAACCGCCCGGTCCCGCCGGGGCGGGGGCGAACTGCGCGCCAGTCGCGCTCTGGGTGATCTGGAGCGTGCCATTGCCGCCTTGGATCACCTGCAGATCGGCAAGCCCATCGCCGTTCTGGTTCCATTCGAGCCGGTTCCCGCTGTTAATCTGGGTCGCGGTCATGGTGTTGTCATCGCCGAGCTGGCTGAGGGTCGCGCGGTTGTCGCTGCCGTCCTGCACCACAACCATCCGGTTACCGTTGCCCTGCTGGAAAATTTCGGTCGCAGTGCGGCTGGTGGCCGACACCTCGCGCTGAAGCAGCGCGGCGGAATTGCCGCTGCCTTCCTGTGCCAGCACCAGTTGGGTGCTGCCATCGCCATCCTGAAGGGCGATCACGCTGTTGCCCTCGCCGTCCTGCGCAATCTGCGCCCGATGCGGGGCATTGCCGTCCTGGACCAGATCAACCGCGTTGTCCGCACCGTCCTGAACCACGCGTGCCAGGCTGTCGGCATTGCGCTGGGTTACGTTGACCCGGCTGGTGTCGGCAATCTGGGTAACGAACACGCCGCGTTCGGGCGCTTCCTGCGCTCCAACCGACTGGGTCGAGACCGTCATCCCGGCTGCGCCGAGCAGTAGCACCGCGCGGGCGGCGCGGCGGATACGGATGCGGATTGTTCCCATGGCGATGTCCCTATAACCGAAAAAGGTGGCCCGGGCGAGACAGCTGTCCCGCCCGGAACCTTGGGCAGTCGGGATTACATCCCGCTCTGCACCACCGTGGCGACATTGCCGCTGCCGCCCTGCGTGACGTTCGACATGTTGTTGTCGCTCGTCTGGGTGACGCTGGCAGTGTTGCCGTTCCCGCTCTGCAGGACCGTCGACATGTTGTCGTTGCCCGACTGGAGCACATTCACGATCCCGGAGACGCCGTCCTGCGTGACTTCGGAGGTGTTGTCATCGCCCAGCTGGTCGACCCCGCCGGAGTTGAACGTGAAGTTGTTGAAGTCCCCGGTCTGGGTGAAGGTCGAGGTGTTGCCATCGCCGTTCTGCAGGACCTGGGCCGTGTTGGAGTTCGATTCCTGCTGCACGGTCGAGGTGTTGCCTTCGCCGATCTGCTCGACAAACGCCCATTGCGCGTTGCCCAGCTGGATCACACCCGAATCATTGCCGGTGCCGATCTGGCTGATATCGGCATTCGAGCTGTCGTTGCCATTAAAGACTTCGGTTCCGCCCGACTGCTGATCGACATCCGACGAATTGCCCTGGCCGTCCTGGTTGACCGCAACCGTGCCGAGGTTGCCCGACTGGGTGACGATCGAGCTGTTGATGTCGTCCAGATCACCGCCCAGCAGGTTGGTCTGCGTGACGGTTGCAGTCGCACCGGTCGCGCCGGCGTCCTGCACGATCTCCGAGTCGTTCTGCTGACCGGTCTGCTCAACAGTCGCATCGGCGTTGGTGTTCTGGAAGATCACCGAGTTGTTTGTCGGAAAGAAGGTCGGTTCGGTGCTGTCGGCCGACTGGGTCACAGTGGCAGAGGCACCATCGGCGGTCTGGGTGATCTGCGAGCTGTTGTCGCCATAGGCTCCGCCTTGCGTAACATTGGCAACACCAGCCGCGCTCTGATCGATCTGCGAGTTGTTGAAAATGCCGGTCTGCGACACAGTCGCCTCGGCACCGTCGCCCGACTGGAGGATTTCCGATCGGTTGAGTTCGCCTGACTGGGTCAGTTCGGCCGACACGCCGTCGCCGCTCTGCTCGATATTCGAGAAGTTGCTGCGCACGAAGTCGCCAACCAGAACATCGGTGCCGTCGGTGCCGCGCGTGCGCGGGCCGAAGTTGTCCTGGGTTTCAGTCTGGGTGACGGTGGCGCTCGAACCGGCACCCGACTGGGTCACGGTCGAATCGTTTTCATCGCCGAACTGCGCGACGGTGGCGAAACCGGTGGTGCCGCTCTGCACGATCGACGAGGCGTTGTCGTCGCCCAGCTGGGTGCTGCTGGCTTCGTTCGATTCCGCGGCCGACGCGGCGAACCCGGTCTGGGTGATCGAGGCGGTGTTGCCCGAACCATCCTGTCCGATGGTGGCATCGGCCCCGAGCGCAAATTCATCGGGCGGCGGCGGCGCGAAGCCCGTCGATTCCTGCACGATCGTGGCGTTGTTTTCATCCCCGCCAAGATTGTTCTGCTCCACGACCGCGATTGCCGAACCGGTCTGGAAATCCTGCCGCACGTTCGAGTTGTTGTTGAGCCCGGTCTGGGTAATGAAGGCATCGTTGTCGGTCGAGGTGGTCGAGGTGTAGGTCGAGGTGTTGTCACCGCCGGTCTGCGAAACAGTGACCTGACCGCTGGTGGCATTGCGGCCCTGCATCACGAACGAATCGTTCGCACCCGCGCCGGGGGCGTTCTGCACCTGGGTAACGGTTACCGTGCTGCCGGTACCGGTGGTGCCGAAGCCGTTGACGTTGTCCTGGATCACGGTCGACAGGTTGGCCTCGCCGGTCGCGGCGCTGCTGGTGCCATCGTCGCTCTGGTTGACGGTCACGATGCTTTCGGGCGGACGGTCATCGGCGCTGGTGGTCACGGTCGAGGTCGAACCGGTCACGCCGGTCTGATTGATGTCGACCGTGCCGCCGCCCGTCTGGGTAACCTCCGAAATGTCGTTGGCACCGGTCTGGTCGACAGTCGCGACAGCGCCGCTGCCGGTCTGAGTCACGGTCGACTGGTTGTCTTGCGCCATGGCCGGGGCGGCCACGGAAAGCGCCAGTATCGAGGCGCCGGTCATAATCATCTTCTTCATCTCAAGATCCTTTCATTGGGGTGGCTTGCGACTGGATGGATTGTTGTCATTCCCGGGATCTGGCGTCCCGGCGGGGTATGTCCGGGCGGGACCGCAGCCCCGCCCGGAAAGGCTGCATCACATGCCCTGGGTCACGGTTACCGAACCGCCGGTCCCCGACTGGATGATGTTCGAGACATTGTTGTCGCTCGTCTGGGTCACTCGGGCGGTGTTGAACGAACCGTCCTGGAGGATGTCCGAGCTGTTCCCGTTGCCGGTCTGCATGACCTTTGCGGTATTCTCGTTGCCCGACTGTTCGAGCACGGCAAGGTTGAGCGAACCTTCCTGGAACACCTCCGAACCATTGTCGGTACCCGACTGGATTACGGTGGCGGTGTTACCGGCCAGGGCCACCATGCCGATCTGTTCGATCGTGCTCGTATTGTCCGGGCCCGACTGGTCGACTTTGGCCAGCCCGTCGAAGCCCGACTGGGCAATTTCCGAAAGATTGTCGGCCGCCGACTGTTCGATCCGCGCGATGTTGCGGGTGTGCGCAGTCCCCACGCGGGTCTGCACAACCTCCGAACGCGACCCGTCCGAACCGGTCAGCTGGTCGACGTAGATCTCGCTGCTGCGGCCGTCCTGGTCGATGATCGATGTCGCACCCTCGCCCTCCTGAAAGACCTTGGCAAGGTTGTTGAGCCCGTCCTGCTGGCTGTTGGACGTGTTGAAATCGCCAGTCTGGAGCACGGTCAGAACATTGCCGTTACCGTTCTGGTAGGCATCGACGATATTGTCGTCACCCGACTGCGTGATCGTGGCGGTGGCATTCTTGTTGAACTGTTGCAGCTCCGAGGTGTTGCGATCGCCGGTCTGCAGCACTGTTGCCAAAAGCTTGCGATCGGCGCTGTTGGTAACCGGGCCGAAATCGGATTGAAGGACATCCGAAATGTTGCCATCGCCATTCTGCGTCACCGTCGCGCTGAACGTGTTTGACCCGGCCAGTCCAAACGTTTGGGTAATCTCCGACAGGTTGTCGCCATCCTGCTCGACGATCGCATCCTGCATGACTGAATTCGCGCCGTCGGCGGACTGGCTCACGGTCGAACGCGCGCCGTTGGTCTGGATGACCGAGGCAAACAAATCCCCGGCGCCGCTGCCGTTGATGGTCTGCGTGACATCCGAGGTAGATCCGCCCTGCTGATTGACGACCGCAGCGATTGCCGGCTGGTTGATCCCGACGCTCGCATTGGCGGCCTGGGTCACTGTCGAATTTGAATCGTTCTGGGTGACGCTCGCGGTGAGGTTCATGGCACCGGCGTTGGTCGCGGTCTGGGTAATCAGCGAGTTGGCGTTGTTTTCCTGATTGACGTCGGCACTGATGAACCCGGTGATGCCGGGTCCATTTGCGGCCTGAAGCACGTCCGAAACGTTGTCGTCACCGACTTGGTCGACAGTGGTGGCAAGGTTCATGCTGCCCGCCGCGATCGCCTGATCAACGGTCGACTGATTGTTGTTGCCCTGCTGGTTGACGAAAGCCTCGGGATCTTCCGGAACCGCGCCGAAACCGGCGGTCTGGGTGCTCGAGGCATCGTTCTGGATGATCGTGGATCCGTTCCCGGTGCCGTTCTGGACCACGTCGGCGAACCCGCCGATCGAGGTCTGGGTGGTGGTCGCGACGTTTTCGGTGCCGGTCTGATCGACGCCCGAAATGCCGCCGGTCCCGGTCTGCGAAACGGTGGCGGTGTTTTCGGTACCGTCTTGATCCACCGCCGACCCATTGCTGCCCGACTGAGTGACTTCGGCGCCGTTGCCGGTGCCGGCCTGCGAAATTGTCGATGCGTTCTGCCCGATGGCCGGGGCAGCGACGGCCAGCGCCAGCAGCGACACTCCGGTTATGATTGCATTTTTCATGGTTTCGTTTCCTCGAAATTCGTCGGGTTTTGCCGGATTGAGGGGTGCTGCGCCTTACACCCCGATGCCCGACCGGGAGCGGGCAAGGGCCCGCCCCCGGGGGGTCGTCTGTCAGTTCTGGACCACGACAGCGGTGTTGGTGCTGCCGTTCTGCAGGACGTCCGAGCTGTTGCCGCTCGCCCCTTGGGTCACGGTGGCGACATTGCCATTGCCGAGCTGGATGATGGACGATTCATTGTCGAACCCGCCCTGCAACAGCGTCGCTGTGTTGTTGTCGCCGTTCTGGTCGACCACCGATTCGCCGTCTTCGCCGGTCTGGGTGATCTCGGCAGTGTTGCCGTCACTGGCCGCCCCGTTGAGCACGATGAAATTGCCGTCGGTGCCCTGTTCGATCAGCGAGCTGTTGCGGTTGCCTTCCTGCACCAAGTTCGCAGTCTGGTTCTCGCCAACCTGAATGATCCCGGCCGGGCCAGCGCGGTTGCCGGCATAATTGTTGTCGCCGATCTGAGTGATGCTGGCGAGCTGGTTGCGGCCATACTGGGCGATCGCCGCCTCGTTGCCGGTCCCGTCCTGAACGATGGTCGCGCTCTGGTTCTCGTTGGCCACCGGAATGGTGATCGGGCCGAACAGTTGCAGGCGCGCCGCATTCTGGGTCACGGTCGCCTCATTGCCGAAGCCATCCTGATCCACGGTCACGTCCGAGCCATTGGCGATCCCAGTCACCTCGGAATCGTTCTGCACACCGTCCTGATCGACATCGATGGTCGAACCCCCGGCGATCTGGTCGACATTCGAGACGTTCTCGGTGCCGTCCTGATTGACGTTGACCGAGGCGAGGCTGGCCGACTGGCTGACATCGCTATCGTTGCCGGTGCCGCTCTGGACAACGTCGATCAGCGCGCCGCTGCCGGTCTGATCCACGTTCGAATCGTTGTCGTCGCCGTCCTGCACGACCGACACGCTGGCAAGCGCGCCGCTCTGGGTGACGGTGGAGATGTTGGTCTGGCCAGTCTGCTCGACCGTGACGGTCGCGCCGCTACCGGTCTGATCGACCATCGAATCGTTCCCGAGCGCGCCGGTATCATCATTGTCCTGCGTGACCGAAATCGATGCGAGGTCGCCCGACTGGTTCACATCGCTGGCGTTGGCGTTGCCGGTCTGGAGCACGGTGGTGGTGGCAAGCAGCGAATCCTGGTTGACCACCGAGCTGTTGTCGGTGCCCTCCTGCGTCACCTCGACGGTGCTGGTATCGCCTTCCTGGGTGATTTCGCTGTCATTGCCCTCGCCTGTTTGTTCGACGCTGGCTGTGTTGTCCTCAGACCCGGCGGTTTGCAGAATGGTCGAGCTGTTGGCATCGCCCGCGCTGCTGACTTGGGTGACGAACGCCTGGTTGCCATTGCCGTCCTGATCGATGTCGCTCACATTGAAGCCGCTGCCCGACTGGTCGACGTCTGCCTGCTCGCCGACACCGGTTTGTTCGACATCCGAGGTGTTGGGGTTGGACTGTGCGAAAGCGGCTCCCGCCAGCGCCACGGCGATCACGGAAACGCCGGTCTTGATCAAACTCTTCATCGTCTGGTTCCTTGTTTCTCGAGGGGTGTTTTCAAACTGCGATGCGACGGCTTGCCGCACCGGCATTCGCGCAAGGGCGGCCGATGACGGGTGATTTGATTGAGCGAGGTCGGCTTGAATAAGGCGCGAGGTGCGCATCGCGCCGACGCTGCAGCGCCCAGCAACAACCGCGACCACGGCCGCGCGGCACGCTCGCAAGACGCGCCTTGAACGAGTTGGAATTGACTGCTCGGCATTCATGGTTGCATCCGCCCTAACGATAGGCGATACCGAGCGCTGGCCACGACGCGATAAGACGCCGGGCTTCTACAGGTGATCGCATACCTCATTCTCGCGCGCATCGGAGTTGCAGCTCCTTTGCGTGCCTTGTTTTTGCGGCCCGACCGGCGCTTTTCGCGCTCGTCGGATTGTCCCGGGGATGCCGTCAGCGCCCCCGAAAATCTGTCACAGCGTCAAGAACCGTCGCTGAGCTTGTCCTCCTTCTTGCCATCGACCACGGTCAGCGCGCTGAGCGATCCCGCCCGCTTCACTGCCTTCTGGATATCGCTGGCATCGTAAAGTCCGTCGCGCTCGGCGCGGTAGGCGGCGAGCAGCGGCTGCGCGGCCGTCATGTCCTCGAACCGCCACAGATCAAGCTCAACACCCTCGAACACGAGGCCATAGACCGCCTTCTCGATCGCCTGCTGGAGCGCCACCTGATCGGGCTCATTCGAAGTGATCCCGGCTTCCGCCTCGAGCAGTTCGCGGAAAGCCACGAATTTGAACGCGCTAGCACCAAGGGCTTGGCTGGCGATGGTCTTGGATGCAGAAACATTGGCAAGCACCTCGCCGGTCCGGACCGAGACGGCGCGCAGATAGACAGTTACGGTATCCTGGCGATACTCGGTGCGCGCGCCGATCCCGAGGAAGGCCGCTCCGGCCCCGCCGGTCACAGTGTTGGTGTCATAGCCGACGATCCCGCCTTCGAGCAGGACCCCTGCGAACAGCAGCGCGGGCAGGGCGTTGGGATCGACTTCCTGCTCGCCCAGATAGCGCTTGCGCATCTCGCCGATGATCTGGCGTTCGCGCAGCAGGTTGTCGAGCCGCTCGCGTTCGACCACGGTAAACCAGTTGCGATTGCCGGCATCCTGAAGCGCCTTAACCAGCATCGAGCTCGCACCCTGGGTCACCGCGCGCGACAGGGTCTGACCGGCATCGCTCGGCTTGAACTGCCCGGTCTGATCGGTGAAACCATAAACCGCTATCGCAACCGGCCGCTGCGGGGCGGGCAGCTGGATCAGCAGGTTCTGGGTCTGGGTCTTCTTGGGGAAATAGGCGAGGCTGGTGGTGGTGGCGAGCGAATTGCGTCCGTCCTGCGGCATGCTCATGCAGCCGCTGAGCGCCATCGCGGCAGCGCCGGTCACAATTGCGGCAAGGCGTGCGCGCATCGCCTGGCCCTCAGTTTACTTCGATGAACAAGGGCACGACGATCCGGGTTTCCTCGCCGGTCTCATCGTCGCGAATGATCAGCGTCACTTCTTCGAGCGTGCGGAAAAACTCGATGGTCTGGCCGCCGAAGCTGATGGTGCCTTGTTCCTGCGGGTTGTCGCCGAAGATCGCATCGACGATCTGCGAGGACAGCGCCGAAAGCAGGCGCGACTGCAATTGCCGGGCGAAGATGTCGGCCTGCGAATTGCTATTTGCGGCACGCGGATCGCGGGTGTCGTTGTTGGCGTTGGCAACCCCGAGCACATGGCCGGAATTGAACGGGTTGCCCCCGAAAGTGGGGCTGATGGGACGATATACAACATCCTGCGCCGACACGGGCATCGCGCACAGAAAAACGGCTGCCGAAAGGCTCGCCTTAACGATGAACATCAATTCCCCCTCACATACCAAGGAACGCGGTGCGGGGTATTTTCCCCATTGTTACGTTCTAAGTCTCAAGCGACTCGGCGACTCGGTGTGTGCGAGGTTAGGGATAATTAATGCCCTGTAAAGCAACTTCAGGCGAGGCTGGTGCGGATCGTCCGTTTCCAAGACACTTGCATTTCCTGCATGAAGTTTGGTGCCGGATCGCCTCCACCAATGCAAAGGGCGGCACCATCTCTGGCGCCGCCCCCTGGCTGTCGGTGCTGTGTTCCGCGAGCGACTTACTTGAGCTCGACGGTGCCGCCGGCTTCTTCGATCTTCTTCTTGATTTCCTCGGCTTCGGCCTTGTTGATACCTTCCTTGACAGCCTTGGGCGCGCTTTCGACGAGCGACTTGGCTTCGGTCAGGCCGAGGCCGGTGATCGCGCGGACTTCCTTGATCACCTGGATCTTCTTGCCGCCGTCGCCGGTCAGGATGACGTCGAATTCGGTCTGCTCTTCGGCAGCCGGGGCATCGGCAGCGCCGCCCGGGGCAGCAGCCACGGCAACCGCAGCAGCGGCGGACACGCCCCACGCTTCTTCGAGGGCCTTGGCGAGTTCGGCAGCTTCCAGCACGGTCAGCTGCGACAGTTCTTCAACAAGCTTGGCAATATCGGCCATGATGTTTCACTCCAAATATGTGGCGGGGCGGACTTGCCCCAAAAGATTGTTTCGTTTGGCGAAAAGCGTCTCTTAGGCAGCGTCCTTGTCCGCATAGGCGGCAAACACACGGGCGACCTTGGCAGCGGGTGCGGTAACGACCTGCGCGATCTTGGTCGCAGGCGCGTTGACCAGCCCGATGAGCTTGGCGCGCATCTCGTCGAGGCTGGGCATCGTGGCAAGCGCCTTGATCCCTGCTTCGTCGAGGACGACCGAACCCAGCGACCCGCCGACGATTTCGAGCTTGTCGTTCGACTTGGCAAAATCGACAGCGGCCTTGGCAGCCGCGACCGGGTCTTTCGACCAGGCCAGCCCGACCGGACCGGTGAGCATGTCACCAAGCCCGACATAGTCGGTGTTCTCAAGGGCGAGCCTGGCGAGACGGTTCTTCGCAACCTTGTAGGACGCACCAGCATCGCGCATCTTCCCGCGCAGATCGGTGGACTGGGCCACCGACATGCCGAGGTTGCGGGTGACGACCACCACGGAAACCTCGGAGAAGACCGCATTGAGCTGGGCAACCGCGTCGGCTTTCTGCGAACGATCCATGCCATACTCCTTCACATTTGATCGCCCCGGGAATGGCTCCCCGCTGCGACCGGCTACGTATTGTCCATGCCGGGGCCGAGGCTCCGAACACGGGCGAGTCCGTCGAAAGGGAAGGAGGGTGAGCCAACAGGCCCGGTATGCGCACCGCACGGGTGACGCATGAATCTCGTTTCCCCGTCTAGGCTGGAAATTAAGACCGGCATATTCCGGTCACCAACGGTCTCGGACGGATGACCGGACAAAGCATGAGGCCCACCAGTCGGGGCGGGCCTTTAGGGGATCGGGCGGAAGAGTCAAGCCTGTTGGCGCTCAGGCCGCCTGCGCGTCATAGGCCAGCAGATCGCCCGGCTGGCACTCCAGCTCGCGGCAGATCGCGGCGAGGGTGGAGAAGCGGATCGCCTTGGCCTTGCCGGTTTTCAGGATCGACAGGTTGGCGAGCGTGAGGCCCACCCGCTCGGCTAGTTCGGTCAGCGTCATGCGGCGGGCGTAGAGCAGGTCGTCGAGCTTCACCATGATACGGGTTCCTTCGAGATCATCGTTGATGGGGGGCATCACACGGTCCCTTCCAGGTCTTCGCGCATCGCGGCGCCGTGGCGGAACACTCCGGCGAGGATGAAGAGGACGGCAACCATGAGATAATATGGGAACGTCAGGGCCAGTTCGATCGAATTTTCCCATAGTGCATCCTCATTAGAGCTCTCGATCCACGTGAAGTTCCAGGCTGTTGCGAGCGTGATCACGGCTTGTGACACAAGAAGTAACCAAGCCATGGCTTGAAGATTGTTGGCGTTGTCGATCGAGAATACATCCCGACCGGTTGCGCTATCAATGATTTTGCCTAACCGTTTGAAAAAGAGATACATCGGAAGGAAGATCAAGAAAGCGATCAGGAGCGAACCCGCTTTCTGCCAATCGTCAAATATAGGGTCGCCGCCATAGCCGAAATTGTTGGCTAGGAGGATCAGGATATGCACCGCTACGGCGAGGATCGGTACCATCCATCCAATTGCAATAAAGAACAACGCGACGTTGTTGAAGAGATTGGCGACACGGACAAGGCCAAGCGAGTTTTTGGTGGTCATGATGATCCCCTTGATTGTGACTTAGGCCAATTCTACCGGAGCAGCGTCGCCATGCGCATCAGCTGGGGGAACGGTGACGATCGCACCGATCGAGGTCAGCGAGAGAAAAGCGGCCGCGCAGGCGGCGAGAACGGTATTGCCAGAACGGGTCATATCGTTTTCCTTTCGAGGGCACATCGTGATTCGATAAACTCCGTCTAATCCGATTCGCGGCATATCGTCAATCAATAATATTGAAAAACGATATTGCCCGCGTCGTTTTGCGGTAAGACCCCTGCTTCGGGCTTCCGCCGCGCCCACCCGCATTGACATGCGCCGGGGTCGCTCCTACATCGCGCCCTCTCGTGCGCTTCGAGCAAGGCTGATTCATGCGCGGGAATCGGCCTCAGGATGGAAGCGGCGACAAGCCAATTCGCGACGCATGATGGAAGGCTGCTGCCGGCACCGCTTCGAAAGCGGAGTCGGGCGTGCGGCTTTTGCGCGTTGGAACAGGCTGAACTTTCGCGTGGAACGACAGCGACATTTCCCGTCCGCGCGTGGGCCTCTCCTGCGCGCGGCCCTATAAAGAGGCAAGACCCCTCCATGGCCACCAAGGCGAAACCGCCCGTCACCCGCAGCCGCAAGGCGCAAGGGACCGCCAAGAAGCGCATCCGCAAGATCTTCGGCGACATCCACGAAGTCGTCCAGATGCCCAACCTCATTGAGGTTCAGCGCGAAAGCTACGAGCAGTTCCTGCGCTCGGACAAGGCGACCGGCTATGTCTCGGGCCTCGAAAAGACCCTGCGCAGCGTCTTCCCGATCCGCGATTTCGCCGGCACTGCCGAACTCGATTTCGTGCATTACGAACTCGAAGACCCCAAATACGACACCACCGAGTGCCGCCAGCGCGGCATTACATATGCCGCCCCGATGAAGGTGACTTTGCGCCTGATCGTGTTCGAGGTCGATGCTGAGACCGAGACCCGCAGCGTCCTCGATATCAAGGAGCAGGACGTCTACATGGGCGACATGCCGCTCATGACCGAGAACGGCACCTTCATCATCAACGGCACCGAGCGCGTGATCGTCAGCCAGATGCACCGAAGCCCCGGTGTGCTGTTCGACCACGATCGCGGCAAGACCCACTCGTCGGGCAAGCTGTTGTTCGCCGCGCGGGTGATTCCCTATCGCGGCTCATGGCTCGATTTCGAATTCGACGCCAAGGACATCGTCAACGTCCGCATCGACCGCAAGCGCAAGCTGCCGGTGACGGCGCTGCTCTATGCGCTGGGCCTCGATGGCGAGGATATCCTCGGCTATTTCTACAACACCGTCACCTGGGATCGGGCGAAAGACGGGTGGAAAATCCCCTTCGTCGCCGAACAGTGGCGCGGGGCCAAGCCGAGCTTCGCGCTGATCGATGCCGCCACCGGCGAGGAAGTATTCCCAGCCGGGCAGAAGATCAGCCCGCGTGCCGCCAACAAGGCCGCCAAAGACGGCCTGGCCGAACTGCTGCTGCCAACCGAGGAAGTGGTCAGCCGTTACGCCGCGCGCGACATGATCGACGAGGCGACGGGGCGCATCTACATCGAAGCCGGTGACGAGGTGACGCTTGATCATGTCGAGGCCTTCGACAAGGCCGGGATTGACAGGCTTGACCTGCTCGACATCGACGAGATCAACACCGGCCCGTGGATCCGCAACACCCTGAAGGCCGACAAGGCCGAGGACCGCGATGAGGGTCTCGAGGCGATTTACAAGGTCATGCGTCCGGGTGAACCGCCGACCAAGGAAACCGCCGAGGCGCTGTTCGAAGGCCTGTTCTTCGACGGCGAACGCTATGATCTGTCCGCGGTGGGCCGGGTCAAGCTCAACATGCGGCTCGGGCTCGATGCTGCCGACACCGTGACCACGCTGCGCAAGGACGACATCCTGGCGGTGGTCAAGGAGCTGGTCGGCCTCAAGGACGGCAAGGGCGAGGTCGATGACATCGACAACCTCGGCAATCGCCGGGTGCGCTCGGTCGGCGAGCTGCTGGAAAACCAGTACCGCGTCGGCCTTCTGCGTATGGAACGCGCGGTCAAGGAGCGGATGAGCAGCGTCGATGTCTCAACCGTGATGCCCAACGACCTTATCAACGCCAAGCCCGCGGTCGCCGCGGTGCGCGAGTTCTTCGGCTCCTCGCAGCTCTCGCAGTTCATGGACCAGACCAACCCGCTTTCAGAGGTCACCCACAAGCGCCGCGTTTCGGCCTTGGGGCCGGGCGGTCTGACGCGCGAGCGTGCGGGCTTCGAAGTGCGCGACGTGCACCCGACGCATTATGGCCGCATCTGCCCGATCGAAACCCCTGAAGGCCCCAACATCGGCCTTATCAATTCGCTCGCGAGCTTCAGCCGGGTGAACAAGTACGGCTTTATCGAAACCCCGTATCGCAAGGTGGTGGACGGCAAGGTCACTGGCGATGTGATCTACCTCTCCGCCATAGAGGAGCAGAAGCACACCGTGGCGCAGGCCTCGGCCGAACTCAACGCTGATGGCTCGTTCGTGGAGGAACTGGTCTCGGCCCGCCACAACGGCGACAACCTGATGGCCCCGCGCGAGCATGTGACGCTGATGGACGTCAGCCCCAAGCAGCTCGTCTCGGTCGCCGCATCGCTGATCCCGTTCCTCGAAAACGACGACGCCAACCGCGCACTGATGGGCTCGAACATGCAACGCCAGGCCGTGCCGCTGGTCAAGGCCGAAGCGCCGTGGGTCGGCACCGGGATGGAAGAGACCGTGGCGCGTGACAGCGGCGCAGCGATTGCCGCGCGGCGCGGCGGGATCGTCGATCAGGTCGACGCCACCCGCATCGTGATCCGCGCGATCGGCGATGTCGAACCCGGCCAGTCGGGCGTCGATATTTACACCCTCCAGAAGTTCCAGCGCTCGAACCAGAACACCTGCATCAACCAGCGTCCGCTGGTGAAGGTGGGCGACGTGATCGAGCCGGGCGACATCATCGCCGACGGCCCCTCGACCGATCTTGGCGAACTCGCGCTGGGCCGCAACAGCCTCGTCGCCTTCATGCCGTGGAATGGCTACAACTACGAGGACTCGATCCTGATCAGCGAACGCATCGTCAAGGACGACGTTTTCACCTCGATCCACATCGAGGAGTTCGAGGTGATGGCCCGCGACACCAAATTGGGGCCGGAGGACATCACCCGCGACATTCCCAATGTCGGCGAGGAAGCGCTGCGCAACCTCGACGAGGCGGGGATTGTCTATATCGGCGCCGAGGTGCACCCTGGCGATATCCTCGTCGGCAAGATCACCCCCAAGGGCGAATCGCCGATGACGCCTGAGGAAAAGCTGCTGCGCGCGATCTTCGGCGAAAAGGCGAGCGATGTGCGTGACACCTCGCTGCGCCTGCCGCCGGGCGTGGCCGGCACCATCGTCGAGGTCCGGGTGTTCAACCGCCACGGGATCGAGATCGACGACCGTACCCGTGCGATCCAGAACGAGGAAATCGAGCGCCTGCGCAAGGACGCCGCGGACGAGCGCAACATTCTGAACCGTGCGACTTACAACCGCCTCAAGGACATGCTGCTCGGCCAGACCGCGAGCGCTGCGCCCAAGGGGTTGAAGAAGGGCGTGGAGATCACGGAAAGCTTGCTCGACGAGGTCGAGCGCCACGAATGGTTCAAGTTCGCGGTCGCCGATGATGGCCGTCAGGCGCAGATCGAGGCGGTGAAGTCGCAATATGACGAAGCTGCCGGGCTGATCGATGCCAAGTTCCACGACCGCAAGGAAAAGCTTGAACGCGGTGATGAACTCGCGCCGGGCGTGCTCAAGATGGTCAAGGTCTTCGTCGCGGTGAAGCGCAAGCTCCAGCCGGGCGACAAGATGGCGGGCCGTCACGGGAACAAGGGTGTCATCAGCCGCATCCTGCCGCAGGAAGACATGCCCTTCCTCGAGGATGGGACGCCGGTCGACCTCGTGCTCAACCCGCTGGGGGTGCCGAGCCGCATGAACGTCGGGCAGATCTTCGAGACGCATCTTGGCTTTGCGGCCCGGGCGCTGGGTCACGAGATCAAGGACATGCTGGCGGATTGGCACGCGGCCAATCCGAACGCGGCGCAGGACTATGCCAATGTGGCTCCCCCTGCCGCCGTGCTCGACCGCCTGAAGGACATCTATGGCGATCAGTATGTCGAAGATCTCGAAAGCCGCTCGACCGCCGATATCGTCGAACTGGCGGGCAACCTTTCGGCCGGCGTGCCGATGGGGACCCCGGTGTTCGACGGCGCGCGCGAGCCCGACGTCTCGGAAATGCTGGTCAAGGCCGGGATCGACAGCTCGGGCCAGAGCGTCCTATATGACGGCCGCACCGGCGAGGCTTTCGACCGCAAGGTGACCGTGGGCATCATCTACATGCTCAAGCTCCACCACCTGGTCGACGACAAGATCCACGCGCGTTCGATCGGGCCGTACAGCCTCGTCACCCAGCAGCCGCTGGGCGGCAAGGCGCAGTTCGGCGGGCAGCGTTTCGGCGAAATGGAGGTCTGGGCGCTCCAGGCCTACGGCGCCGCCTACACCTTGCAGGAAATGCTGACGGTGAAGTCCGACGACGTGGTCGGCCGCACCAAGGTCTACGAAGCGATCGTCAAGGGCGACGACACCTTCGAGGCCGGCATTCCGGAGAGCTTCAACGTGCTCGTCAAGGAAATGCGCAGCCTCGGCCTCAACGTCGAGCTGAAGTCGATCCTCGACGAGGACGACGACGGCGCAATGCTGGAGGCAGCCGAATGATGCGCCAGGCGCTGACCGCGGCAGCGATCGCGGGAGTGGCGTTTGCCGCCACCCCGTCGAACGCTGCGGACAAGGGCGTGGAGACGGTTTACCGGGAAGCCCTCGAATGCCGCGTTGCCGCGCAAAGCGTGAAGATGAGCCTCAGCCGTCAGGAGGCGGCGAACGAAGAACAGGCCAAGGCGCTCGAAGCCGTCAACGGGGTCGAGAGCTTCTATCGTCAGCTCAGCCTGATGCTGGGCCGCAAGCTGGGCAAGCGTGATGCTCTGATCGGCATGGATTACGCGCAGCTCCAGCTTGGGGTTGCCCAGTCGGTGCTGACGAAGCCCGATGCGATGGCCGAAATGGTGAGCAGGACCAAGACCTGCGGCGAAGCAATTTCCGAGGCGGAGAAAGCCTAATGAACGACCTGACCAAATTCACCAACCAGCTGGCGAAGCCCGAAACCTTCGACCAGATCCAGATCGGCATCGCCTCGCCGGAGCGCATCCGCTCGTGGTCCTATGGCGAGATCAAGAAGCCCGAGACGATCAACTACCGCACCTTCAAGCCGGAGCGTGACGGGCTGTTCTGCGCGCGCATTTTCGGCCCCGTGAAGGACTACGAGTGCCTTTGCGGCAAGTACAAGCGCATGAAGTACAAGGGCGTCGTCTGCGAAAAGTGCGGCGTCGAAGTGACGGTCACCAAGGTCCGCCGCGAGCGCATGGGCCACATCGAACTGGCCGCGCCGGTCGCGCACATCTGGTTCCTGAAGTCGCTGCCCTCGCGCATCGGCCTGCTGCTCGACATGCAGCTAAAGCAGCTCGAACGCGTGCTGTATTTTGAAAGCTACGTGGTGATCGAGCCGGGCCTGACCCCGCTCGAGAAGTACCAGCTGCTGACCGAGGACGAGCTGCTCGAACATCAGGACGAATATGGCGAGGACGCCTTCACCGCCGATATCGGCGCCGAAGCCGTGCGCACCATGCTGATGGAACTTGATCTCGTTGCCGAGCGCGAGGCGCTGATGGACGAGCTTGCCACCACCAAGTCGGCATTGAAGCCCAAGAAGATCATCAAGCGCTTGAAGGTCGTCGAAAGCTTCATCGATTCGGGCAACCGCCCTGAATGGATGATCCTCGAAGTGATTCCGGTGATTCCGCCCGAATTGCGCCCGCTGGTGCCGCTCGACGGGGGCCGCTTTGCGACCTCGGACTTGAACGACCTCTACCGCCGCGTCATCAACCGCAACAACCGCTTGAAGCGCCTCATTGAACTGCGCGCGCCCGACATCATCGTGCGCAACGAAAAGCGCATGTTGCAGGAAGCGGTCGACGCGCTGTTCGACAACGGCCGCCGCGGCCGCGTCATCACCGGCGCCAACAAGCGCCCGCTGAAGTCGCTCTCCAACATGCTCAAGGGCAAGCAGGGCCGCTTCCGCCAGAACCTGCTCGGCAAGCGCGTCGACTATTCGGGCCGTTCGGTGATCGTGACCGGCCCGGAACTCAAGCTGCACCAGTGCGGGCTCCCGAAGAAGATGGCACTGGAGCTGTTCAAGCCGTTCATCTACGCGCGCCTTGACGCCAAGGGTCTGTCGATGACCCTGAAGCAGGCCAAGAAGTGGGTCGAGAAGGAGCGCAAGGAAGTCTGGGACATCCTCGACGAGGTGATCCGCGAACACCCGGTGCTGCTCAACCGCGCGCCGACGCTGCACCGTCTGGGGATCCAGGCGTTTGAGCCCGTGCTGATCGAAGGCAAGGCGATCCAGCTCCACCCGCTGGTGTGTTCCGCCTTCAACGCCGACTTCGACGGGGATCAGATGGCGGTCCACGTGCCACTGAGCCTCGAAGCTCAGCTCGAAGCGCGTGTGCTGATGATGAGCACCAACAACATCCTCTCGCCCGCCAACGGCAAGCCAATCATCGTGCCCTCGCAGGACATGGTGCTGGGAATCTACTACCTGTCGATGGAACGGCAGGAAAAGACCCCCGAGTTCATCGAGGAAGAGGATGGCACCAAGATCGAGAAGCTGGCGCGCTTTGCCGACATGGCCGAAGTCCACCAGGCGCTCGAAACCCGCGCGGTGACGCTCCACACCCGCATCATCGCCCGTGTGCCGCAGGCCGATGAACAGGGCAACGTCGTGATGAAGCGCTTCATCACCACCCCGGGCCGGATGCTGATCGGCGAATGCCTGCCCAAGAGCCACAAGGTGCCCTTCGACATCATCAACCGCCTGCTGACCAAGCGCGAGATCGGCGATGTGATCGATCAGGTCTATCGCCACACCGGCCAGAAGGACACGGTGTTGTTCGCCGATGCAATCATGGCACTGGGCTTCCGCCACGCGTTCAAGGCCGGGATCAGCTTCGGCAAGGACGACATGATCATCCCGCTCGCCAAGGAACAGCTGGTCGAGGAAACCAAGGTGCTGGTCGCAGATTACGAACAGCAGTATCAGGACGGTCTCATCACCCAGCAGGAAAAATACAACAAGGTGATCGATGCCTGGTCGAAGTGCGGCGATATGGTTGCCGACGCGATGATGGCCGAGATCAAGGCGACCCCGGTCGATGCGAACGGCAAGGAAGGCCAGATCAACTCGATTTACATGATGAGCCATTCCGGCGCGCGCGGCAGCCCGGCGCAGATGAAACAGCTTGCGGGCATGCGCGGGCTGATGGCCAAGCCTTCGGGCGAGATCATCGAGACCCCGATCATCTCGAACTTCAAGGAAGGCCTTACCGTCCTCGAATACTTCAATTCGACCCACGGCGCGCGCAAGGGACTCGCGGATACCGCATTGAAGACCGCGAACTCGGGTTACCTGACCCGCCGTCTGGTCGATGTGTCGCAGGATTGCGTCATCGTCGAGGAGGATTGCGGCACGCAGAACGCGCTCGAAATGCGCGCGATCGTGCAGGGCGGTTCGGTGATCGCTTCGCTTGGCGAACGCATTCTTGGTCGCACCGTGGCCGAGGATATCGTCAATGCCGCGACTGGCGAGGTGATCGTGCCGACCGGAACGCTGCTCGATGAAGCCATGGTCAAGGCGATCGAGGCGGCCGAGGTGCAATCGGCACGAATCCGCTCGCCGCTCATCTGCGAGGCGGAGCAGGGCGTGTGCGCAACATGCTATGGCCGTGATCTTGCACGCGGCACCCCGGTGAACATCGGCGAAGCGGTTGGCGTCATCGCAGCGCAGTCGATCGGCGAGCCGGGCACCCAGCTGACGATGCGGACCTTCCACATCGGCGGCGCGGCGCAGCTCAACGAAACCTCGCATCTCGAAGCGATTTCGGACGGCAAGATCGAATATCGCGAGATGCAGACCATCACTGACAAGATGGGCCGCATCCTCAGCTTGTCGCGCAGCGGCGAAATCGCCGTGATCGACGCTGAGGGGCGCGAGCGCGAGATGCACAAGGTTCCCTACGGCACCGTGCTCAAGTTCGCCGATGGCGATCAGGTCAAGGTCGGCGATCGTCTGGCGGAGTGGGATCCCTTCACCTTGCCGATCATCACCGAGCAATCGGGCGTGGTGAAGTATCAGGACCTTGCCGAGGGCATCACGCTCGAAGAACAGGTCGATGATGCCACCGGCATCGCCCAGCGCGTGGTGACCGAAAACCGCGCGACAGGGCGCAAGAAGAAGGAGGATCTGCGTCCGCGCCTCACGCTTCTGGGTAACAGCACGGCCGAAACCGAGGCAGCGCGCTACATGCTCGCGCCTGGCACCACGCTGTCGGTTGCCGACGGCCAGACGGTTGAAGCCGGCGACATCCTCGCCCGCGCCAGCCGCGAAGCGGCCAAGACCCGCGACATCACCGGCGGTTTGCCGCGGGTGGCCGAACTGTTCGAAGCGCGCATGCCCAAGGACGTGGCGATCATCGCCAAGATTTCCGGCCGGATCGAATTCGTGCGTGAATACAAGGCGAAACGCAAGATCGCGATCATCCCTGAGGAAGGCGATGCGGTCGAATACCTGATCCCCAAGACCAAGGTTATCGACGTGCAGGAAGGCGATTACGTGAAGAAGGGGGACACCCTGATTTCCGGCTCGCCCAACCCGCACGATATCCTCGAGGTGATGGGGGTCGAGGCGCTAGCCGAGTATCTCGTCAACGAAATCCAGGAAGTCTATCGCTTGCAGGGCGTTAAGATCAACGACAAGCACATCGAGGTGATCGTTCGCCAGATGCTGCAGAAGGTCGAGATCACCGATGGCGGGGACACCACCCTGCTGCCGGGGGAGCAGGTCGATCTCGCCGAAATGCTTGAGATCAACGCCAGGCTCGCCAAGGGCAAGCAAGGCGCGAGTGGCACTCCGGTGCTGCTCGGGATCACCAAGGCGAGCTTGCAGACCCGCAGCTTCATTTCGGCGGCGAGCTTCCAGGAAACCACCCGCGTGCTGACGCAGGCGGCGGTCGAGGGGAAAAAAGACACGCTGATCGGGCTCAAAGAGAACGTCATCGTCGGTCGCCTGATCCCCGCTGGGACAGGCGCGGGCATGAACCGTCTGCGCGTCACCGCCAATGCTCGCGACGCGGCGCTTAAGGCGGCATGGAAGCAGCAGCAGGAAGCGCTCGCTGCGACCGGCCAGCGCGAAGTCGAGCCCGAGGCTGATGCGATCGGTTCGGAAGAGAAGATGAAGGCCGCGATGGCCGCGATGGCGGCGTCGGCACCTGCGATGGACGCCGTCGAGGACGACGGGGAGGCATAAGCAGCACCGCAGCGTGTCCAGTGTCCAAAAAGAAAAGCCCCGTTCGAGCTCGCGCTCGGACGGGGCTTTTCTTTATGCTTGGCAGCGACATGCTCGATGGTAAACTCGGGTGGCGACGCAAGGGGAGAGAGTGGATGAGCCGATTTGTGCTGGCTGGCGCGCTGGGCGCCCTGTTGATTCCGTCCCATGTGGTTGCGCAAGATGACGGCGCGGTGATTGTCACCAGTACGCGGGTCGATCGCGACAGTTATGACAGATATTACGACAGCGACCAGTCCGCCATCGGCCTGACCCGCAAAGCCGACAATTTCGTCAAACCGATCTACATCAATTCCGATTCGCGCGACCCCGACACGCGCCGCAGCGAAGTGACCGCCATGCTCGAAGCGACGATGGTGCTGGCGACAAGGGAGGGCATCGTGCTGGTCGCGGGCGACTACAGGCTGGTGCCGCTGACCGCCGAGACGCTCGAGGGGCTCACATACGGCACCGGCAACCGCCCTGATACGACCCGGGTCAAGATCTTCGCGCGCTTGCCGGTCGGCGGGAACTTCGCCAAGGTCGATGATGTCGATACCGCCATCGCCGCCTTCGTCAAGAAAGTGCCGGTGACAGGTCGCTCCTATATCGAGACCGGCGGCACGGACCTCGCGATCAATAATCCGCAAAGCTATCGCGGTGCCGTGGTCAAGGCGATCGCCGACGAAGCCAAGCGCTATGCGGCGATGTTCGGGCCGGATTACGGGATCGAGATCCGCGGGCTCGATTCCGAACTCTATTTCAAGCAGGCGAGCGAGACCGAGGTGTTCCTGTTCATCGAGCACAATTTCGTGATCAGCCCGAAGTGAAGAAATACCGCTATTGCAAATCACTCGCATGAAAGCTAGTCAAGTGCTGGTCCCTTCCCCTTGGCAGCACCAGCGAGGTTTCATGTCAGAGCGCCCCACGTCTCCCGCAGCCGCAACCAAAGTGATCGCCGCACTCGCCGCGCCGCCACGGGTGGACCGGCTGGGTCCGATCGGCGGACGCTTCGTCCATGCTTTGCGGCTGATCGCACTGCACGAGCGGCTGGGCCGCGATCCGATGCCGGAACTGGCGGTGCGGCTGGGCAGTGTCGAGATCGCCGCGCGGGCCCTCGTGCTTGCGCAGGCGATCTCCGCCAGCTGGCCCGAAAACATCCACGTCTCGCGGTTCTGCTGCCGCCTGCTCAGCCATGACGAGGCGACGATCGGCGGCTTCGTCGATGCCGCCGCGCATGCGGATCGCCCGGCCTTCGAGGATGCACTGACGGGTCTCGTGCGGCCCGAAAGGATGGCGCGCCTGTGGGAAGGCGCGCTGCTGCTGGCGGCGGCAGAAATGCGCGGGGTGTGAGGCTGCTTGCGGGCACGCGCCGGGCCGACTACCGCTTGCCGCATGATCACCACCCGCTTTGCCCCATCGCCCACCGGCCGGCTGCATGTCGGCAATATCCGCACCGCGCTTCACAACTGGATGCTGGCGAGAAAAGGCGGCGGGCGCTTCATCCTGCGGATCGACGACACCGATGCAGCGCGCAGCCGAGAAGATTATGTTCATTCGATCCGCGACGATCTGGTCTGGCTCGGGCTGAACTGGGATGCCGAGGAACGTCAGTCGGCGCGGCTCGCGCGCTACGTGGCGGCTTTTGCCGCTTTGCGCGATGCCGGGCGCATTTACCCCTGCTACGAAACCGCGCAGGAACTGGAGATCAAGCGCAAGATCGCGCTGGGGCGCGGGTTGCCGCCGATTTATGACCGCGCCGCGCTCAAGCTGACCGAGCCCGAACGGGCGGCCCGCGTGGCGGAGGGTGTTCAGCCGCACTGGCGCTTCCTGCTCGACCATGCCGAACCGATCGCATGGGACGATGGGGTGCGCGGCGCGCAGAGATTCGATGCAGCGCAGCTGTCCGATCCGGTCATCCGCCGCGCGGACGGATCCTGGCTTTACATGATGCCGAGCGCGGTCGACGATATCGATATGGGGGTCACGCAGGTGCTGCGCGGCGAAGATCATGTGTCCAACACCGCTGTGCAAATTCAGATCTTTACCGCACTTTATGCTGCAGGCTTTGCTGCAACCAACAATGCAGCAAATACGCTTCCTCGATTTGCGCACACCGCCCTTCTGGTGGGGCGCGAGGGCAAGCTGTCGAAGCGCCTCGGCTCGCTCGGCTGCGATGCTTTCAGGGAGCGCGGGATCGAGCCCGAAGCGATCGTCGCGCTGCTCGCACGGCTGGGGACGGCGCTGCCGGTCGAGCCGATTGCGGACCGCGAGCAACTGATCGCGAGCTTTGATCTGGCGACTTTCGGGCGCGCGCCCGCTCGCTTCGACGAGGACGATCTCGCCCGGATCAACGCAGGGATCATTCACCAGTTGCCTTACGCTGCGGTGCACGGCCGCCTGCCAGCGGGCATGGACGAACACGGATGGCACGCTGTCCGTCCCAATCTCGCCAGCATTGCTGAGGCGGCAGACTGGTGGCGATTGGTCACCGGCCCGGTGGAGCAGCCCGATTTCAGCAGCGAGGACAAGGCGTTTCTCGCCGAAGCGGCGCAGCTGCTTGTGTGGAGCGATGATCCGTGGTGCAAATGGACCCAGTCGCTCAAGACGCGCACAGGGCGGGCGGGGAGAACGCTGTTCCTGCCGCTGCGCCAGGCCTTGACCGGCATGGACCACGGCCCCGACATGGGCGAACTCCTCCCCCTCATCGGCGAAGCGGAAAGCCGCGAAAGGCTGGCGCGCGCCGCCTCGTGAAGGCCTCACAGCAAGGGTTCACAGAAGCGCCCGACAGCCGATCGATCTATACGCGTGAAATGAGGGCCATCATGGCGGGCTAACTGGACTGCTCCCAAGAGAAGGCTCACCGCCGCGCCCGTCGCCGCTATATTTGGATCAAAAGGTGTGCCACATGTGATGCGGCCAATACCGACATTCCCGGCAGGCGGTGCGTAGTCGCGCCTGCTAGTCTGAAGGCTTCCGCTTGACGACCCGAAAACCAATATGGTCGGTGCCGAGGTCGCGCTCCTGGAATTGGCGCGCGGCGGCGCGGTAGCGTGCGCAGTAGTTCGCCGCGCACAGGAACGAGCCACCCTTGATGATCTTGATCTGTGGGCCTTCGGCTGGCTGGCTGGTCGTCCATTCCCAGACGTTGCCGATCATGTCGTGAAGGCCATAGCCATTGGCGTTGAAGCATCCGACCGGCGCGCGCGAGGTGTAGCCGTCCGTCCCCATGTCGCGCGCCGGGAATACGCCCTGATAGTAATTGGCCTGCGGATTCCCGTCCGGATCGAGCGGCTCGGGCAGGGCGGCCGCGCCCGCACGTGCCGCGAACTCCCATTGCTCCTCGGTCGGCAAGCTCGCCCCGGCCCAATTGGCATAGGCAAGCGCGTCGTTGTAGGTGACCTGCACCACAGGATCATTCCCGCGCCCCGTGATTGCGCTTCCGGGGCCGTTCGGATGACGCCAATCGGCACCGGGGACCCAAATCCACCAGTTGGGATTGTCGGCGGTCGGGACCCGGAACACCGCCGAGCCGGGCTCGCGCATTTCCGGCGGTGCGCCCGCAATCTGCGGCGGATCGCGCTCGGCCTCGGTGCGGTAGCCGGTGGCCTCGACGAATTCGGCGAACTGGGCGTTGGTGACCTCGGTTTGCGAGATCCAGAACCCCTCGACCTCAACGGTGCGCGCAGGCCCTTCTTCGCGGTATCGCGGCGCCTCTCCCATGGTGAAGGTGCCGCCCTCGACCCACACCATCTTGCGCTCTGTGATCCCCGCGCAGGACGCAGATGCCGTTTGCGCCGTCGCACCCTCGGACGTCTCCGAACAGCCCGCGACATGGATCGCGAGAAGCGCGACAAGGGCGATATGCACGACCTTGCGGATCAATTTGCGGCTCCCTTACGTCGAAATCCGGTCGCATCGTGCGCGGCTGCCATCATGATTGAACATGCTGCGCGTGACCGTGTGCAGTCAACCGCGGCGATTGCGCCTTAAAGCGTGATCAGGCTGCGTTTCGGCTTGAGCACAAGCGCTGTGCGGTGCGCCCGATCATGCTGGATCACGCAGATAATGTATGCCATTAGCCCGGTCAATGAGGTATAGTGCGGTGCCTGCTGCGCCCCGCGGGGAGCGGGACTCTGACAACAACGTCACGGGGGAGCAATGCGAAAAGCGTGGGCTGGGGCCAGGATCGGGTTGCTGGCGGCGGTACTGGTCACGGGTATGGCGAGCGCGCTCGCCACGGCAGCGGACACATCGCGGCCGCGCCCGAATGTGGTGGTGATCCTTGCCGATGATGCCGGGCTGATGGATTTCGGCGCCTATGGCGGAGAAGCCCGCACGCCCAATATCGATGCCCTCGCCGCCCGAGGTGCGATGTTCACCCAGTTCCGCGCCTCGCCGCTGTGCTCGCCGTCGCGTGCCATGCTGCTGACGGGCATGGACAACCATCTGACCGGCTTCGCGACGATCCCCGAGGTGTTGCCGAGCGAGCAGCGCGGCAAGCCGGGCTATTCGATGGCGCTCGAGCCCGGCGTGCTGACGCTGGCTGATCGGTTGCGCAAGGTGGGCTATCGCACGCTGATGGTCGGCAAGTGGCACCTGGGGGAAGAGCCCGGAGCGATGCCGCAGGCGCATGGCTTTGATCGCTCTTTCGCGCTGGCCGCATCGGGCGCGGATAACTGGGAGAAGAAAGCCTATATTCCCTATTACAACGACGCGCCCTGGTACGAGGACGGGGTCGAGGCCGATCTTCCGCAAGACTTCTATTCCTCGCGCTTCATTGTCGACAAGATGATCGCCTATCTGCGCGAGACCGACCCGGCAAAGCCGTTCTTCGCCTATCTGCCGTTTCAGGCCATTCATATTCCGGTGCAGGCCCCGGCCGAGCTGATCGCGAAATACAAAGGGCGGTATGACGCGGGCTGGGACGCGTTGCGGCGCGAGCGGCAGCAGCGAGCCGAGGCGCTCGGGCTGGTGCCGCCGGGCGCGGCGATGGCGGACCTGCCGCCGGGCTATCGCAAGTGGAGCGACCTGAGCGACGAAGACCGCGACGTTTACGCTGCGCGGATGGAAGTGCAGGCCGCTATGCTGGAGGCGATGGACATCAATGTCGGCCGGTTGATCGATCACCTCAAGGCCAGCGGCCAGTACGACAACACGATCTTCGTCTTGGCCTCCGATAACGGGCCGGAGCCTTCGCGCGGGGACGATAATCTGGCGCTGAGCGCGTGGCACGGCGTGGTGGGCTATCATGTCGGGCTCGAAGGGCTGGGCGGTCGCAGGAGCTGGGGCTTCATTGGCCCCGAATGGGCGGCGGCGACCGCGACACCTGGCGCGTGGTTCAAGTTCTATGCGACCGAGGGCGGGGTGCGCGTTCCGCTGGTCATCGCCGGTCCGGGGCTTGAAGCGACGCGCATCGACACACCCGCAATGATGACCGACATCGCCCCGACGTTGCTCGATTGGGTTGGCGCGCCCGCTGATGGTGCTGACAGTGCGACCCGTCCGATCACCGGGCGCAGCCTGCTCTCGGTCCTCAGCGGGAAGGCGGCAAGCGCCTATGCCAAGGACGAGGTGCGCGTCATCGAAGTTTCGGGCAACACCGCCCTCTACAAGGGCGTTTTCAAGATCACCCGCAGCGTGCTGCCGCTGGGGGATGGCCGCTGGCGGCTGTTCGATCTGGCCAGCGATCCCGGCGAAACCAAAGATCTGGGCAGCGAGCGTCCGCAGCTCCTATCGGCCATGGTGGCAGATTACGACGCCTATGCCAACCGCATGGGCGTGCTGGCGATGCCCGCACGTTATGATTCCGTCAGGCAGACTGCCAGCAACAATATCAGTCAGATGCTCGCAAACTATCCTTGGCTCTATGGCGTAATGGCGGCGGCGCTGGTGCTCACGGCGTTCATGGTCTGGGGCCTTATTCGTCTGCTGCGCCGATATTATCGCCGCGCTGCGGGATGACATGCAGCAACCAGAGGTCACGGACACAGGCGGCAGCTTGCCCATTTGCAATGCGGCAGATTTTGCGCAGTTCTTGATCGGCTGTTAATGCATGGTATTAGTTCGCGTCGCTATGAGCAGCGGGTGTTGGCGCGCAGCCTGAATACAAGGGGGCCGCAAAGTGTCGTGGTTGAAAAGGATCGGATTGGCGGCGGTTGTCCTCCTGCTCATGGGAGGGCTGGCAGCCTACGCATTCCAGGCGCAGATCGGCATGTGGCTGTTCGAGCGCGGCGTGGCGCAGCGCATCGGCGTCGAAAACATTGCTGCGCTGGATGACGGTTTGCATGTCGGACTGTGCGGCACCGGTTCGCCGATGCCCAATCTCGACAGCGCCGGCCCTTGCAATGTCGTCATCGCAGGCGAACAGGTCTTCATCGTCGACATCGGCGAAGGCGGCGGCGAGACGCTCAACGTGATGGGCATCAGCCCCGGCGAGGCCGACGGGCTGTTCCTGACCCATTTCCATTCCGACCATATCGACGGGCTGGGTCCGCTGATGCTGTTCCACTGGACCCGCAGCTCAGGCACCGTGCCGCTGGCGGTCTATGGGCCAAGCGGGGTCGAAGCGATCGTTGCCGGGTTCAATACGGCCTATGCGACCGACAAAGGCTATCGCATCGCGCATCACGGACCCGAGGTTGTCCCCCCGAGCGGCGCTGGCGGCACCGCGCGCCCGTTCGAAATGGCCGGCCAGGCGACGGTTGTGCTGAGGCGTGGAGCCCTGACCGTCACCGCCTTCGCGGTCAACCACGATCCGATCACGCCTTCGGTCGGCTATCGCTTCGACTACAAGGGCCGTTCGGCGTGCTTCAGCGGCGACACCAAAAAGTCGGCCGATCTTGAAAGGGCCTGCAAGGACGTCGACCTGCTGGTGCACGAGGCGTTGCAACCCCGGATGGTCGAGAAGCTGGCGATTGCCTCGGACAAAGGCGGCCAGACTGGTGCCGCCAAGATCTTCCGCGATATCAAGGATTACCACACCACGCCTGAACAGGCTGCCGAAAGCGCACAGACCGCCGGTGCCCGGATGCTGGTGCTCTCCCACCTCGTCCCGCCCATGCCGAGCAGATATTTGCACGCGGTGTTCCTTGGCGATGCCAGAAGCCGTTTCGACGGCCCGATCGTGGTCGGCGAGGACGGGATGCTGTTCTCGCTGCCATCGGGCAGCAAAGAGATCGACCGTTCGCGGTTGATGTGAGGCGCCGACTGACCCTGTCGGCACCGTTTCTACAACCCCCGACCCCCCGAACCGCCAAGGAGACTGAATGATGAAGACAATGTCCCGGATTGCCGCCCTTGCGGCGATGACGCTGGCCCTGACACCTGCGGCCCATGCCCAGAGCTACGAGCAGGCGCTGGCGCAGCTGACCGCAAGGTTCAAGGCGGCCGACAAGAATGGCGACGGCAAGTTGACCCAGCAGGAAGCCAAGGACGGCGGCATGACCCGGGTCGCATCGAACTTCAAGACGATCGACACCGACAAGGACGGATATGTGACCTTCGCTCAGCTCAAGGCGCAGCTGGATGCACGCTACAAGTAAGCGAAACTGAGGGGATGCGCCGGTCGTGTGATCCGGCGCATCCCCGATCTGCATCCCGGACGATTACTTGGGCGGGAAATCCTCGAGAATCTTGGCGACTGCGGAACGGATCTTTTCGGAACCGATGCTGGCCGCTGCGCCCGGTGTCCCGGCGCGATCGACGGTCTTGGTCCCGGCACCATGCCACACCGGAGATTTGCCCGCGACATCATAGATATCGATGGCAAGCGTGCCCTCGGTATAGGCGCGCACCTCCTTCGATGTTACCGCCACCGGGGTTGCGGTGGTGACGCCGACCGGGCGGCGATAGACACTCGAATAGGCCGGATAATAGGTGCGGCCCCAGCGCCAATTGGTCTGGTTGACCCAGAAATATTCAGGGCTCGAGACGACCTCGGTGGAATCGCGGCGGCCCACCGTGAACGACACGCCGAAATCGGCATTCTCGAGCTTTTCGGTATAATCATACCCCTTAGCTTCGAGTTCGGCCCTGATTTCACGGGCGATCTTTGGCTCGAGCGTCGGCGGAACCCGCGAAGAGCCAAGCACCGTCATCGGCTTGTCGCCCGCCCACGCGAAGGTCTTGTAGGTGCTGAAATCCTGGGCTCGGTCGAAGTCTGAAGTGAAATTGGCGGTCGCGCAGCCTGCAAGTGCAAGGCTCGCGGCAGCGATCGTAATGGCAAACTGTTTCATGCTGCAGCTCCGGTTTGGGCGACGTTGGGGGAGAGATCAATCAAACGAAGGGAGGTCGTCGAGAACGATCACGCCGTCGCCGTCCTGGTCGACGAGCGCGAAGATATCCTTCTCGGGATTGTCCCATTCGGTGCGGGTAAGCATCCCGTCGCCATTCGTGTCGGCGATCGCCAGCACCTGTTCGAGCTTGCTGCTGAACTTGCGCTTGGCGACCCGGACCCGCGGCGCATCTTCCTCGCTGACCACGCCGTTCCCGTTGCGATCGAGCTTCTCAAAAATGTCGGCGCGGTGCGCGTCGTATTCCTTGCGTGTGACCTTGCCGTCACCATTGGCATCGGCTTCGGTGAGCAGATCGCGAACCTTCTCGAACTGCTCCGCCGACGGCTGTGCCGCGGCTGCGACGGCGATGGATGATGCGCACACCAATGCGACCGCCGCGACCAAACCTTTTGCTGTTCTCACCTTTCCACTCCGATACTGTGATCGTCATCTTGCCCTAATACATTGTATTAAATTGATATGACTTTTTGACGAAACGCCGCAGTCGTCGCTCGCCAGATACCCCACATCTCAGGGTGTCCGCCCGAGCGAATTCACTGATCTCAGGCGGTGCTGATTTAGCGATTGCCCTCGGCGCATTAATGCATCATATTATTTTTTGCAAGCCTGATCAAGCGATGCTTGGCAAGGAGGAAGTGACTGCAATGGCGAAGATTCTCACATGGGCGGTCCGCGTGCCGCCGTGGCTGCTGGCGATACTCTTTGGGTTTCTTGGGATCAGGTCGCTGACGAACCCCGAGCGGGCGGCGGCCTTTTTCGGCTATCAATTTCCTGATGGCGGCCTGGGGCTGAGTTCGCTGGTCGGCCACGCGGCCAGCTGGGCGCTGACGATCTCGGCCTGTCTGCTCCTCGGGTTGCTGCGCAAGGAGCGCGCGTGGTTTTTCCCGCCGATGATGCTTTTCGGGTTTTTCGCGCTGGGTCGGATCGTCGCGGCCACGTTCCATGGCGCACCCTTTCAGGTGGAGCGCGTGATACCGGAGCTGGTCTTTGTCGGTCTGCTTTACCTCGCATCACGGCAAGTGCCCCCGACCGGCGCATAAATTGGCACGCAAGAGAGTTGGAGAATTGCATGGTTGAGGGGATCATTTTGGGACTTGGCGCGCTGGGTGTTGCGGCGGCGGCAGGGGCCTATGCGATCACCCGCGACGGTGCGATGGTTACCCCCCACGGATCGGGGAAGGTTTTGACCAAGTCTGGAATGTTCGAGGGCTTTACGCTTCCCGACTATGCCCAGAAATTCGCGGGTCCCGGCTACAAGAGCTACCTCATCGAGGTCGAACCGGGCATCAAGGTTCACATGCTCGAAGTGGGCGAGGGTTATCCGGTCTTCATGCAGCACGGCAACCCGACCTCGGGTTTCCTCTATCGCAAGGTGGTCGAGCATTTGCCGCTCGATCAAGTGCGCGTGATCATGCCAACGCTGGTTGGGCTTGGCTTTTCCTCGAAGATTCCGGTCAGCATGCACACGGCTGCGAACCACAATCGCTGGATCAATGCGGCGCTCAGGCAGCTTGGGCTCGAAAAGGCCATCTATGTCGGACAGGACTGGGGCGGCCCCATCGGCGTCGGCGCGCTCGCGCTGTCTCCCGGCATGGTCAAGGGCATCGTGATCATGAACACCGCGGTTCGCGTCACCGAGGTCAAGACCCGCCTTTCAAGGATCCATGACGTGATGAAGACCCCGATCCTTGGAGAATTCCTCGCGAATGTCCGCAACCTCGTGTTCAGGGGCCTGCACCGCCCGCAGCACGATCCCGCCTCCATGCCGCAGCCGGTCAAGGACCTCTACGCTCGCCCGGTGCGCGAAAGCGGCAACCACAAGGCGCCGCTGGCGATGATGCGGATGGTGCCCGACGGGCCCGATCACCCCAGCACCCCGGTGATGCGCGAGCTTGTCCCCTATGTTCGCAGCCTCGATGTGCCGGTCGAGATTGTTTGGGGGGTGAACGATCCGATTCTGGGCAAAGCTGTGCCGGCAATGGTCGAGAACTTTCCGCACGCACGGATCACCGAGACACCGGCCGGACACTTCCTGCAGGAGGAGGTGCCCGAGGTGATCGCACAGGCAGTGCTGCGGGTGCTCGATGAGGTCCGGCAAGGCAGGCCGCAAAGGGTCGCGGCGGTTGCCGAATAGCACCCCAGCGCAGGCCTGCGGCGGATCGGGTATCGCCCGGCACAAAGCGCTTGCCCCTCCCGGGCCGGGGCGCTAATTAATGTGATACATTATCATCCGGCGATCATAGTCGGCACGCGTCGCATTCGGGCGCGCCGCCGCGTGCCATTCGTCGTGACCCAATTGCGAGAGGCCACTGCAATGACGACCGTTCTCGACAAGGAAACCATCAAGCAGAAATATGCCGCCGAACGCGCCAAGCGTTTGCGGTCCGACGGCAACGACCAATACCAGCGTCTCTCCGGCAAGTTCGAGGGATTGGCGACCGATCCTCATACACCTTTCGTTCCCCGCGATCCCGTCACCGATCATGTCACCTTCGCCTTCATCGGGGCAGGCATGTCCGGGCTCGTTACCGGGGCGCGGCTCAAGGAGGCAGGGATCGACAGCGTCCGCCTGATCGACAAGGCCGGCGGGGTCGGCGGCACCTGGTACTGGAACCGCTATCCCGGGGTGCGCTGCGATACGGCGGCGATGATCTATCTGCCGCTGCTCGAGGAAACCGGCACCATGCCGACCGAGAAATACGTGCGCGGCCACGAGATCCTTGGCCATTGCGAGCGGATCGCGAAGCATTTCGGCCTGTATGACAAGGCCCTGTTCCATACCGAAATCGAAACGGTGGAATGGCAGGACGATGCCAGGCTGTGGCGCATCACCACCAACCGCGGCGACGATTTCACCGCCAAATATCTCGGCATGGGCACCGGTCCGCTGCACGTCGCCAAGCTGCCGGGGATCCCCGGGATCGAGACCTTCAAAGGCAAGCAGTTCCACACCAGCCGATGGGATTACGACTACACCGGCGGCGATGCCTTCGGCGCGCCGATGGAAAAGCTCGCGGACAAGCGCGTTGCGGTGATCGGCACCGGTGCCACCGGCGTGCAGTGCATCCCGCAAGTCGCCAAGACTGCCGGCCAGCTGTTCGTTTTCCAGCGCACGCCGTCATCGGTCGATGTTCGCGGCAATCATCCCATCGATCCCGCGTGGTTCGCGAAGATTGCTACGCCGGGTTGGCAGAAGCGCTGGATGGACAATTTCGTCGACAATGTCGGGCGCGGCCTGCCGTCGGAGGACTTGATCAACGATGGCTGGACGCAGATTACCCGACGTATTCGCGAAAAGGTTCTGGATGGCCGACCCCTGTGGGCAGCGCGTCTGGTGACCCGGGTGGCGGGGGCACTGGGTCGCCAGCCGCGCCAGATGAGCACCGAGAAGGTGCTGGCCGCGATCGAGGACTCCGACATTGAGAAGATGGAGGAAATCCGCGCCCGGGTCGATGCGGTCGTGCAAGACAAGGAAACCGCAGAGCATCTCAAGGCATGGTACTCGCAGCTGTGCAAACGCCCCTGCTTCAGCGACGAATATCTGGTGGCCTATAACTCTCCCAACGTCACACTGGTCGATACCGACGGCAAGGGTGTCGAACGCATCACCGAAACCGGGCTGATGGTGGGCGGCGAGCACTATGAGGTTGACTGTATTGTCTATGCATCGGGCTTTGAATTCGGGGCCAACTTCCAGATGAAGACGGGGTTCGACATCAAGGGCCGCGATGGTCAGTTGCTTTCGGAATACTGGGCCGAGGGCTTGCGCACCCTGCACGGCTTGCATGTTCCCGGATTTCCGAACGCCTTTATGGTGCAGATGAACCAGGCCGCCAACATGGTGACCAACATTCCGCACAATATCGTCGATCACGCCAAGACGGTGGCGCAGGTGATCGCCTATGCCGAGCGCGAAGGCTATGCCGAGGTCGAACCGACCGAGGAGGCGGTCTCGCAATGGGTCGACCTGATCCTGACCAACCAGGGATCGCTGATCGCGTCGACCGACTGCACGCCCGGCTTCTGGAACAACGAAGGTCAGGGCTGGAGCAAGGAGTTCCGCCAGTCGCAGGGCCATCCGGACGGCGCCGAGGGCTACTTCAAGCATATCGATGCATGGCGGCGGTCGGGAACCTACCGGGGCCTTATCTTCAGCAAGTGACAATCGGGCCCGGTTGGAGTGTTGCGCCTTGCGCACGGTAATTGATTACATTAATGTTCGGTAGGGATCCGGGCGCGATAGGGGCCATGATGGTGAGAAAAATCGTGATCGCCGTTATGGGGCTGGTCATCGTGGGCGGCGCCGTTGGCTGGCTCAACCGCAACGCGATTGCGACCGCGCTGCTGATGCGCCGGATTGAGGCAACGAAGGAATATGTCGCTCCCACCCAGGCAATCGTTTGGGATGAGGGGCCAAGTGCCGCAGACACACCGCTGTCCGAGCGACCTCCCAACGTGGTGTTCATCCTGTTCGACGATTTCGGCTATAACGACCTCTCCACCTTTGGAGGCGGCGTCGCGGGCGGCAAGGTGCCCACTCCGAATATCGACAGGCTCGGCGCGCAGGGCGCGATCTTCAATCAGGCCTATTCCGGCACCTCGACCTGCGCGCCGTCGCGCGCGATGCTGATGACGGGCCGCTATCCGACCCGCACCGGGTTCGAATTCACCCCGATCCCCGATGGCATGGCCAAGGCGCTGCCGATCTTCGCCGCAGACATGGATCGCGGCGTCTTGCCGCCGACCGAGTTCAATCCCGAGTTCGACGAAGAAAAGATGCCCTTCAAGGATCAGGGGCTCCCCGGCTCGGAAATCACTATCGCCGAGCTGCTCAAGACCAAGGGCTACCACACCGTCCACATCGGCAAGTGGCACCTTGGCGAGGCGGCTGAGTTCAAGGCCAATGCCCAAGGCTTCGATGAAAGCCTGAACATGCACAATGGCATGTATCTGCCGGAAGACGATCCGAATGTCGTCAACGCCAAGCTCGATTTCGACCCGATCGACAAGTTCTTCTGGGCCAAGCTGCAATTCGCCGCGACATTCAACGGCAGCAAGCCTTTCGAGCCGGGCGGCTACATCACCGATTGGTGGACCGACCAGTCCTTGAAGGTCATCGAGGCCAACCGCAACCGGCCGTTTTTCCTCTACATGGCCCATTGGGGCGTCCACACGCCGCTCCAGGCGACCAGGGAAGATTTCGAGGCGGTCGGCGACATCAAGCCGCACCGCTTGCGGGTCTATGCCGCGATGGTGCGCGCGCTCGATCGCAGCGTCGGACGGATCATGGCGAAGCTCGATGAGGAGGGCCTTGCCGACAACACCATTGTGGTGCTCAGCAGCGACAATGGCGGGGCGGGCTATGTCGGCCTGCCCGACATCAACGCACCCTATCGCGGCTGGAAGATTACGCTGTTCGAAGGCGGCATCCGCGTGCCGATGTTCCTGCGCTGGCCCAAAGCCATCAGGCCCGGCACGCGGATCGACACCCCAGTCGCGCATATCGATGTCTTGCCCACCCTCGCCGCGGCAGCCGGCGTGCCCCTTCCAGGCGACCGGATCATCGATGGCCAGAACATGCTTCCGCTCGCGACCGGGACCGGCGCGTTCTCACGACCGAATGATGCGATCTTCTGGCAATCGGGTGCCTATCAGGTTGTGCGCGCGGGCGACTGGAAGCTGCAGATCGATGGCACGCGCGAGAAGACATGGCTGTTCGACCTTGCCGCCGACCCCACCGAGAAGACCGATCTCGCCGGAAAGCGGCCAGACAAGGTTGCCGAGCTCAGGCAATTGCTCGCCAACCATCGCAAGGGCGCGGTCAAGCCACTCTATCCCTTCAAGATCGCCAGCCCGGTGATGGTCGACAAGACCGAGGCGCAGAAGGCTGTTCCGGGTGACGAATACGTGATCTGGCCCAACTAGGGGCAGCGCCAATCCGCTCACTTTGGTCTGCCTCCTTCCCGCATTCCTTGCGAATGCAATGTTTCAGAACGCTCACACCCTCGGCCAGTGGCGTCGTTTCTGATGCCGGATCGATCCTCTGATAAACTTGCTCTGTGCGCGCAAAATCTCTCCTTGCGGAACCTCAATTAATCGTTCACATTAATGTGTCGCAGTAGATCGGGCCAAAATCCGACGCTGCCCGATCGGAGGGCATTTATGGCAAGGACAAGCAATCGGCATCTCGCGCAGCGCTTCAAGGTGGCGCTCTCGACAGGTGCTGCGCTGCCGGTGCTGTTGCTCGGATTGAGCGCGCCGGCATTCGCACAGGATCAGCCAGAGGCCGGGCAGGAAGACCCTGCCGCCGCGTCGCCGCGCGTGCCAGTGATCGTGGTGAGCGCGAACAAGCGTGAGGAAACCTTGCAGGACACGCCAATCGCGGTTTCCGTGGTCGAAGCGCAGGAGATCGAGCGGGCCGAGATTCAGGACCTGCTCGACCTCCAGACGCTGGTTCCCTCGCTCGCCATTCGCCAGGGGCAAACCTCGGGCAACACCAATTTCTTCATCCGCGGCTTCGGCAACGGACAGAACGCGATCGGGCTTGAGCCCTCGGTCGGGGTGTTCATTGACGGTGTCTATCGCTCGCGCTCGGCCGCCGCGATCTCCGACCTGCCGAACCTCGAACGGGTCGAGGTCCTGCGCGGCCCGCAGTCGACCCTGTTCGGCAAGAACGCATCAGTGGGGGTTATCTCGGTTACGACGAAAAAGCCGCAGTTCGAGTTTGGCGGCCATTTGGAATCGAGCTTCGGCAATTACGGGCTTCGCCGCACCGAAGCCTATCTAACCGGACCGATCACCGACACCTTGGCGGTCGCATTGGGGGGCAGTTACAATCGCCGCAATGGCTACGTCGACGATCTCGGCACGGGAGACGACTATAATGAGCGCAATCGCTGGGGCATTCGCGGCGACATCCTGTGGGAGCCCTCGCTCGATGTCAGTTTCCGCCTGATCGGCGATTACGACAGGATCGACGAGAATTGCTGCATCCTCACCAACCTGGTCGAAGGCCCGACCGGCGCGAGCATCCGCGCGCTGGGCGGGCAATTCGTTTCTGAAGACCCCTATTCTTATAACGTGTTCTACGACATCGTTCCAAGCAACAGGATCGAAAACGCCGGGGTTTCACTTCAGGGCGATATCGACTTCGGTTTCGGGACATTGACCAGCCTGACTGCCTTCCGCCGCAACGAGGTGGATTCCCAATTCGATCCCGACGCGACCAGCCTCGAACTGTTTGCGACCAATGCGACCCACTCGGAAATCGAAACCTTCACCCAGGAAATCCGGTTGCAGTCCAATGGGGCTGGCAAGGTGGTCGACTGGATGATCGGCGGATTTTATTTCGATGAACGGCTCGAATCCGGGAACGACCTGTTCTACGGTGTCGATTACCGGCCCTATCTGGGCGCGCTGCTGGGCAACCCCACCCAGGTCGCCGCATTCGAGGCCTTTGCCGGAGTCCCGACCGGCACCTTTGCTGCACCCGGGCAGGGCATTTCCGAGCGCAGCGAGCAGGACAACACCGCTTGGTCGATCTTCGGCAATGTCGATGTGCATCTCACCGACCGCCTGACTGCCACATTCGGGATCAGCTACACCGAAGATCGCAAGGATGTTTCGGTCAGCGCGCTCAGCACCGACGCGCTGGCGGCGGTCAATCTCGACCAGCTCGGCTACACCGCAACGCTCAGGACCCTGCTGGGGCAACGCGGCGTCAACTTGCAGAACCCGGCCTCTGTCGGGCCGTTCGTGGCGGCCAATCCGGCCCTCTACGCGCAGATCCAGCAACAAGCCCTGGCGACCGCGCTCGGCACGTCAAACCCGTTCAATGCGCTCAGGGCGCTGCAATTCTTCCCGCCGTTCCTCAGTTTCCCCAACGCGGTGGAAGACGGAAAGTCGCGCGACAACAGCACCGATTTCACCATCCGCCTCGCCTATGATCTCACCGACCAGATCAGCGTCTATGCGTCCTACGCGACGGGCTTCAAAGCGAGTTCGTGGAACCTGTCGCGGCAGAGCAAGCCGCCATCCGCAATCCTTGTCCCCGGCAACCCTGTGGTCGATCCGGTGACCCGGCAGGTCCTTCGCGCAACGCCGGCTTCGCCGGTCAACGGTGCCGGGCTCTACACGATCAATCTGACCCCCGGGACACGCCTCGCTTCGCCCGAGGACGCCGAGGTCTATGAGCTGGGGATCAAGGGCACGTTCGATAACTTCGCCTTCACCCTCACGGTATTCGATCAGACCCTGAAGAACTTCCAGACCACCGTGTTCACGCAGAACGGTTTCGTGTTCGCCAATGCGGCCGAGCAATCGACCTTCGGCGTCGAGGTCGATTTCCGCTGGAGCCCGCTCGACGGGCTGTTCTTCACCGGGGGCGCGACCTTCCTCGATCCGGTCTATGACAGCTTTCCGAACTTCGGACCCGGCATCGACATCTCCGGGCAGCAACCACAAGGCGTTGCCGAGACCCAGTTCACGCTCGGTTCGAGCTACAATTTCACCATCGGCAGCTTCGACGCCTTCATGCGGGCCGACTGGCAGCATATCGGCAATTCGCCGTTTCTGGATGATCCGAGCGAAGCGGCAACCCTTGCGACCGGCGACTATTCGCGCGAGCAAAATCTCGTGAACATGTCGGTGGGGATAAGGACTGCCAACGGATTTGCGGTATCGCTGTGGGCGCGCAACCTGTTCGACGATCAGCACATCGTTTTCGCCTCGCCTGCCCTGGCGCAGGCTGGAACGATCAACGGCGCGCCGAACCAGCCACGCACCTACGGGGTAACGCTCCGCAGGTCGTTCTAGCTCCGGGGCCGAGGCAATTGATGCCTCGGCCCAAGGGTGACCTCAAGCACCCAGTTTCCTGAGGGTTTCCTCGTGCGTGGTCTTGTCGATCCGATAGGTGGTGATGAACGCGATCATCGCGATCCACAGCGCCAGCACCAGCGGCACGTAATACGCGCCCATCCACCAGATCGCGTCGGCGCTGACATCCTCCACTTTGCAACCCGGCGGCAGGCCCGCGAGCGTTAGCACCGTCGTTGCGGCCATCACCCCGATGCCGCGCACCGCCTTGTCGATGAAGGTTTCGGCGGCAATGAACACGCCTTCGGAACGTCGGCCCGTTTGCAGTTCGCTGTCCTCCACCAGATCGGCCAGCATCGATGCGAACAGGATCTGGAAACAAATGATCAGCCCGACATCGATGATACTGGTGATCGTGACGAACCAGAAGATAAAAGGTGTGCCATTGGGCGGCAGCAGGTCGAGCAGCCGCAGGATGATCGGCACCGGCGCGCCGACGAAGGCCACCAGACCAACGATGATCGCGCCGCGCTTCTTGCCCAGTTTGCGCGACACAAGCGGTGCCAGCACCAGCCCGATCCCCGCGGCAAGAAAGGTGCCGATGAAGATCGCGCTGGTCTCCCGCTCGTCGAAGGCCCAGAAATAGGTCAGGAAATAGAGCGACAGGCCTGCGGCGAGCCCCCCCGCGATTGCCGCCAGCATAGCCGCGACGAACAGTGAGAAAAAGGAGCGGTTCGAGAGAGTTTCGATCAGTTCGCCTAAGATGACCGCGATTGTGATGCGGCGTTCGGGCGGCGGGGACTTGAGATAGGGAATGCGCGAATGGGTGCCGGCTGCGCTGACGAGGATCGACAGCGCAATCGTCAGCGCCCCGATCAGGCCATAGATCGGATAGGCATCGCGGTTGAAGCGCCCGTCGGTGATGGTGGCGGTCACAAACATCGGGAAGAGTATCGCGAAAGCCCAGACCGATACAGCATTGCCGCCCACCCAGGCGAGAAAATACCTGAGGCTGTAGAGCGACGTGCGCTCGTGATAGTCTTGCGTCAGTTCGGGAACGAGCGCGCTCGCAGGTGTGCGGTAAATGGTGATTACGGTCCGCACGATCAGCGACAGTGACAGAAGGTACCAGAACAGCACTGTCTGGCTGGCGTTCGCGACCGGCGTCCAAAGAAAGTAAAAGCTTGCCGCCAGCGGGATTGCAGAAGCATAGAGAAACGGGTGGCGCCTGCCCCAGCGGGAGCGCAGGTTGTCGGACCAGTAACCGACAATCGGGTCGCTGATCGCATCGCACACCAGCGAGATCAAAATCGCCAGACCGACAAGTTGCGCATCGAGGCCGACCACCTGACTGTAGAAGATTAGCAGAAAGAAATCGAAGGCGGCCGCAGTTATGCCCGGCGCTATGGCACCAATTCCGAATGCGAGCTTTGTGGAGTTTGAAAGCGGCGGCGGGCTATCCGGCTGCTTGGAAGCGGTTGATCGATGCGGGGCGGACGGACTGTCGGCTTCAGGCACATCCGGTTGATTATGCACGTATTGGTTCCCCTCGCCTGCCTGTCGCGGTTGTAAGCCGGACGCGCGCCCTTCTATTCTTGGCGCTCGGCCTGCGAGTGTGTTATCCCACGGCCCGCATTAATGTGCAATATTAGACAAGAGAGCCATGCCTCAACCGACACATTCCGACACCCGAACTGCCTTGCTTCAGTCCGCACAGCGCCTCATCGCCGAGCGCGGATTGGGCATGGTCTCCGTCAAGGATATCACGCGTGCAGCCGGTGCGCGCAATCCGAGTGCGGTGCATTACCACTTCGGCAACGTCGAATCGCTGATCAAGGAAGTCTTCACCCTGCGTTACAGGGCGATCGAGCAGGAACGTGCCCTGCGCCTTGCCAAGGTCGATGAAGCCGATCAGGCGCGCCGCCTTGTAGCGCTGATCGGAGCGGCGATTGCGCCGTTTCTCGATTCCTGCCTTGACGAGGAGGGGCGGCTCTACGTCCGGTTCTGCCTGCAGTTCTCATCCGACCCGCGCTTCAACCTGCTCGAGTTGGTAAGCGAATACGGCATGCCCAGCCTCATCGCGCTGCGCGCCAGGGTGCTCGAATGCGTGCCCGGCGTTCCCGAAGACATCGTCAACGCGCGACTGCGTCAGGCCTTCTCCATCTCGCTCGTCCAAGCAGTGGACTACGCGCGCCAGCTGGAGGCGGGACGCCGGATCTCGCACGAGCATGCCCTTGGTGAGGCGGCCGCGACATTGGCGGCATACATTTCAGCCTAGGTCTGGCGTGCTTGTCCCAACCGGAAAATGCCATGAGAAATGGTGCCC
>Ga0224722_1000139_pt1 | contig 41298 bp, 32 predicted proteins | sample Balambano_FR1_Me_FD_161646 | JGI IMG/M metagenome (GOLD analysis project Ga0224722, IMG submission 161646) | Freshwater sediment microbial communities from Lake Towuti, South Sulawesi, Indonesia - Balambano_FR1_MetaG | ecosystem: Environmental > Aquatic > Freshwater > Lake > Sediment | place...
AACGCTGTGGTCAACGGACGGTAGTTTTGATGAGGCGATCGGTCATACCGATTACACCTCTACTTCGGAAACATTAATTCGACAGCTTCAGCATCTTTTGCTGCGACTCGGTATTGTCGGTTTATTTGATGTCAAAAAAATTCAGTACAACGGCAAACCTCACTATTCCTATCGAGTTCAGGTGACAGGACGCGAAGATGTCCTCAAGTTCTGTAAACTCATTCAGCCTGATCTCAGTTGTGCAAAATGGGAGAAGGCGCAGCGATGCTATCAAGTGATCCAAGCGAAAACCAAAAATCAATCCAAACATACTATCCCGCCCGAAGTCATTCAGTTCATTGCTGATGCAAAAGCTGAAACGGGCATGACCTGGGCAGAGATCGATCAGGCAGTGGGAGCCAATCGCGGCACGATGTCTTCAGGCTTGAATTTTCAAAAAGCTCCGACCCGCAGTTTAGCCCGTCATCGAGTTCTGAATTTTGCATCGGCGCTCCAGAATGAAAATCTGATGGCAATTGCGGATTCCGAGGTTTTCTGGGATGAGATTGTGGCGATCGAGCCTGTAGGACAGGAGCGAGTATTTGACTTAACCATTCCAGGAACGCATAACTTTATTGCCAACGATTTTATTGCCCATAACTGTATGGGTAAGAAAAAGCCTGCGGAAATGCAAAAGCAGCGTGAGATATTCCTGACGGGTTCGATCAAGAATGGCATCAAGGAGAAAATTGCAGAAGAGCTATTTGATCAAATGGTCAAATTTGCCGAGTACTGCTTCAACAAATCTCACTCAACGGCTTATGGTTATGTCACGTATCAGACGGCATACTTAAAAGCAAATTATCCTGTTGAATACATGGCGGCACTGCTGACGGCAAACAGCGGCGATCAGGACAAAGTGCAGAAATATATCGCCACCTGCTACAGCATGGGCATTACGGTTGAACCGCCAGACATCAATCGAGCGGGCTTTGACTTTACCCCCCTCACCGACACCATTCTCTTTGGACTCTCTGCGGTGAGAAATGCCGGAGAAGGGGCGATCGAACACATTCTGACAGCGCGAGAAGGCGGCACGTTTAAATCGCTGGCGGATTTGTGCGATCGCATTGATCCGCGTACCGTCAACCGCCGAGCGTTGGAAGCCCTGATTCAGTGCGGCGCGATGGACTCGATCGACCCCAACCGCAAGCAGCTCGTGAGCGATCTGGAATATGTGCTGGACTGGGCGCAGTCGCGGGCAAAAGATCGGGCAGTGGGTCAGGGCAATTTGTTTGATTTATTCGGCGGCATGGGAGAGAGTAACACCGCCGTCAGCCGCTTTGACGCGCCTAAAGCACCGTCCACCGAAGACTATCCGCCCCAGGAAAAGCTGAGACTCGAAAAAGAACTGCTGGGCTTCTACATTTCCGATCACCCGCTCAAGTCGGTGCATCAAGCCGCGAAAGTCCTTGCCCCGATCAACCTCTCCGATCTCGCAGAGAAGCCCGATAGCGTGACGCTGAGCGCGATCGTCATGATCAGCAACCTCAAGCCTGTGATGACTAAAAAGGGCGATCGCATGGCAGTCCTGCAAATCGAAGACTTGACCGGACAGGCAGAAGCCGTGGTGTTTCCAAAATCCTTTGAGCGCATTGGATATCTGCTGCAAGTCGATGCCCGTCTGATGGTGTGGGGCAAGGTCGATCGCCGGGACGATCGCAATCAGCTTGTAATTGAAGATGCGGAAGCGATCGAAGCAGTGCGGATGGTGATGGTGGAACTGGAGGCAAGACTGGCGGGAGACGTGGTGAAACAGCACGAACTGCGAACCATTTTGCTGAATCAGCGCGGCGTAGACGACCAGGGCAAAATTCCCGTGATTGCAGTTGTGACCGGGCAGGAGCGGCGAGAGCTGGTGCGGCTGGGGGCGCAGTTCCGCATTCCCGATCCAAAAGCAGCGGTTAACGCTCTCATGCAGGCAGGATTTCGGGCAAGAGCCTCTTCGCTCACGAGTCAATAAGTGTGCGACTAGCTCAACTGATGGTAAAACTGGACTACAAACTAGAGAAGCGATCGTCATCAGCAAGCGAGCGCAAATCTTGCAGGGCACAATGCAGGTGTGGTCGTTTTTTCTGAATCCGTCCGCTCTCCCGAACTTGCCCGCCTCCACACGCACACTGTGATCCAGCGAGGGCGATTGGATCCTGGCGGCTTAATCCGCTCATCCCCTCACCCCCCTTCCCTAATCCAACTTCAGCGCATTCACCGGAACCTCATCCCACGACTCCACCTCTCGCATCCGAGTAAACCAGCCTTCCTGTTTTTGCTGTGCGGTCAGGTTCGCTTCAAATGAATCGTGGCACTCCTGCGCCTGTGCTTCATCACAGCAGGCAATGCAAGCCCGGATAATCCCAGAAGAATCGATTTGCTCGTTTACCCAAATCTTCACGCCGATCGCCTCCTGATCACCAATGCTTATCAAAGAAATTCCCAATGGAAAGGGTTCCAACCATGCTATAACCCTCCTCTAAGGTTTTACCGGAGAGCTGAGCCGATCGCAATAACAAACGCTGAACTGGGCAATCTTTATAATTCAAAACAGAGTTCCTGCAAATTCATTACAGGATTTGAGCCGATGAACGATTCAACGCATCCTTCGATCTGGAATCCTACGAGTTCAGGCTGGATGGTTTCCCCAGACTGTCTGGCTGAGCACTTGCACCATCCTCAGATTGCGATCGTAGACTGCCGCTTTTCGCTGATGCAGCCTGAATTGGGACGGCAGCAATACAGCACTAGCCACATTCCTGGCGCGTTTTATCTGGATCTAAACCAGGATTTGTCCAGTCCGGTACAGCAGCACGGTGGGCGACATCCCTTACCCGACCCGGCAATTCTGGCAGAGAAGCTGACCGCGATCGGCGTTCAATCGGCTGCCTCAGGACAGGAACCAACGCTCGTGGTTGCCTATGACGACTCGCGGTTTGGCTTTGCGGCACGGCTCTGGTGGCTGTTGCGCTATTTGGGACATGATCAGGTGGTGCTGCTAGATGGCGGATTTCAGGCATGGCAGGACAGGGGCTATCCTGTGAGCCACGAACCTTCGATCGCCCCACCGGGTAAATTTGTGCCGCAGATTCGATCGGATTGGGTGGTAGACATTGAGACGGTGAAGGCGCGTCAGGACAAGCCGGGCGTTGTGCTGGTTGATTCGCGGGAAGCAGAACGCTATCGCGGAGAACGGGAGCCAATCGATCCGATCGCGGGTCATATTCCGGGTGCCGTGAACTATCCCTGGCAGGAGGTGACTCGCCCCGACGGATCGATCGAACCGCCGATCGTCCAGCAGCAGCGATGGGCGGCAATTCAAGATGCGCCAGAAATTTTGGTCTACTGCGGGTCGGGCGTGACTGCCTGTGTCAATCTGCTGTCGCTGGCAATGGCAAATTTGCCCCAGGGCAAGCTTTACGCCGGAAGTTGGAGCGACTGGTGTTCGTACCAGACGGAAACCTCTGCTGCCCCTTAAACGACATGCCTTCTAGATCGGGGATGCAAAGCCTGCGATCGGTTGCTGGGCTGCACAGACAGCAATTTGCTGTAACATTGGAGGCGTATCGCTGAGTTTAACGATTTTATAATGTTCAAAATTAAGCAGTTGTAAAACAGGGAGGCTCATGACTTGCTCGTGTTGCCAGACCGTAATCTGGAGGCTGCTTTGACCCAAAGACGACTCAAAACCATTAGCTTTACAGATCTAGCGGCTGCTCGTATAGAATTGGCTGAATATGAAATTGACTGAATACAAACCTGGCTATCATTCTGTTTGCTTTTGATCCGCCAAGATTACTAAAACAAATCAAGATCGACAAAAAGGTCTCAGTTTACCTATCTATCTCTAACGTTTTATTTGACTCCTCATCCTTCAGCTTCTCACTAAGGAATCTGCTAAAAAATATAGGTCTAAAACTTTTATGTCTCCATCTACGAACCGTCTTTCGATTTTTGTAGACGGCAACAATATGTTTTATGCGCAGCAAAAGAATGGGTGGTTTTTTGACCCTAGAAAGGTATTGGAACACTTTACCCGTCCCGTTGATGTGAAGCTCGTCAATGCGTTCTGGTATACCGGATTGAAAGACCCTCAGGATCAGCGAGGTTTTCGCGATGCGCTAATTAGTTTGGGCTATACAGTTCGCACTAAAATTCTTAAAGAATACTATGACGATACATCGGGTCGGATTTCGCAAAAAGCAAATTTAGACATTGAAATCGTCGTCGATATGTTTAGCACAGTCGATCAATATGATCAGGTCATTCTGTTTAGCGGCGACGGTGATTTTGAGCGGGCGATCGAACTCCTCCGCGCCAAAAATACCCACATCACGGTTGTTTCAACCGAGGGCATGATCGCAAGAGAACTGCGAAACGCAACCGATCGCTATATCGACCTCAATGACATCCGCGCTCAAATTGAGAAATCTGATAGCTAACCGCATATTGAATAGTTCTACGAATTTGGCTTAAGACGGGGTGCAGGAGTTCTCCCCCTGTAGGGGGGCTAAGCCCCCACACCCCCTGGTTCTCATCTGATTGCGCAGCGCTATAAATACGAAAAAGTCAAATACAAAAAAGTCCCTCGATCGCAAGACCAAGGGACGATGAGACTCAGAACCTTCTACCGTTCAGCTTTTGACAGACCGTGACCTAGCTCCGTCCTGTCAGGTAAGCAGGCGAGTAGCCAGACCAGGACTGTTTCACGAGGTCTTCCTCTGCCTTGACACTACCGATGTAGTTTCCGGCAGGCAGCGACGGATACCGCTTGTAAGGCACCACGTCCTCACCGAAATAGCGGCTGTATTCTGCGCTGTTCACCATCTGGTCAACCGCAGCTCGCAGCCCCTGATCCGCCAGGATCTTGTTGTATTCGCGGATCTCTTGCTGAGTTGCCGGAGCGCGTCCCAGCAGGTGGCGGAACAGGAACTCAATCACCTTCGTGTTGGGATACGGCGTGTAGAAGCGGCGCACATAAATGTCGGAGCTTGCCAGAGCCTTGACAAACTCGCGCACCGAGGTTTCGCCGTTCTTCAGCTTGCTCTCCAGGTCAGAGCGACGGATTTCAGCCGGGACTTGACCGCTGAACACATCCATTACCTGAACATAGAGCGCGTTGATCACCAGTTCCTTCTCAGCGCGGCTCGTTTCGGGATTCAGGCGGAAGATGCGGGCAGGTTTACGACGAGCCGTTCCCACCCCGACTTCAACCGATTGACCGTCACCATTGCTGAAGGAGCGACCCAGTTCAATAAACTTGGGCTTGCTCAGGTCGGGCTGACGCGCCTGCTTCTCCAGATCAGACATCGCCTTGCCCATCAGCGGCATCTTGGTGATGTCCATCCGGGTCTTCACTGGCTCAAAGCTGGGCACAACCAGATCATCGTTTTGCTTGGTGAGCTGGTTATAGAGCTTTTGCGTGTTCGGGAAGTTTGCCGCAGGCAGCGTCGGGAAGCGGCGGTAGGGAACCGTATCTTCACCGAAGTTTTCTGCGTACTCTGGGCTGTTCGTCATCGATCGAATAAACGCACTCAGCCCTTCCGAAGCCAGAATCTGGTTGTACTTGCGAATCTCGACTTGATCGATCGGGGCACGTCCAAGGAAGTGCTTGGTTCCCAGCTCGATCACCTTCGTATTCGGGTACGGCGCGTAGAACTCCTTGATATACAGGCGCGAGGTTCCCAGAGCTTCGATAAACTCCTTCAGGTTGATCTCGCCGTTGGTCAGCTTGCTTTCCAGCGCCGTGAACTCGTTCTGCACGATGTAGGGTTCGATGTCGCGCTCGAAGATTTGACGGTAAGCTGCTCGAATCACGGTGTTTGCCGCTGTCGGTTCAAGGCTAGTGAGCTTAAAGGTCTTGATTTGCTCACGCTGCTTGCTCACGCCCTGGTTGACGCGGAACTGGACATCGGGTTCGGTACGAGTTTCGCTAACCGCGCCCAGTTCGACGAACTTCGGCGTTTCTTCAACGTCAGTCCGAGTTGCCTTGTCGGTGATGCTGCCCACCCGGTTGGTTCGCAGTGCCAGACCACCCGGAGTCAGATACCGCTCGTAGGGAACGGTGTCTTCGCCAAACGCCTTACTATATTCTTCGCTGTCGATGATAGCGTCGATCAGGGCATAAAAGCCTTTCTTCGCGCACAGATCAAAGTAGCTGTTGATTTCCTGGCGACCGTAAGTGGGACGACCTAGCAGACGACGGTGAACATACTCAACAGACTTCGTGACATACAGCGATGTCCAGTAAAGCTTGCGGAACAAGTCGGACTTCGCGAGCTGGCGAATAAACTCCCGTACCGTGATCTCGCCGTTTTCCAGCTTGATTTCTGCCACCTTCAGCCGCTGTCCCTCATAGACGTCGCGTCCGAAAACCTGCAGATAAGCGGCTTTGATCACTTTCTGAGTCGAGCTTTCCGAGAACTTGGTGCTGATGCCCTGAGTGCCGCTGCCCCGCTTCGCGAAGGTTCCGGTATAGCTGGGAATTTGATCCAGCTTGAACACCTTCGGACCCAGCGTTCCTGGAGCCACGCCTCTTGCACCCGGATTGCTCACCTGGTTGTTGATGCCCGGACCGCGATTGATCAGAATCCGGCGGGTGTCCTTACCAAACGGCGCAGGACTGGTGCTGGGGTTGCGGGTTTCTTTCGGGAAGATTGCGCCAAACTGGATTTCCAGCGGATCGTTGCCAGAGCCGTAAACGTGCTGGTCGGGCAGAGGTTGGGTGTACCGCGCAAAGGTTGTAATGAACTGCGGAACCTTGCGGAAGGGTGCGCTGTAGTTGAACAGGTCTTGCTGCGGACCCCAGTTGCGGCACTCCTGTGCCTCCTGACCCAGACCGCGCAGATAGGGAACGGTTTCCTCGCCGAAGTAGTCCGAGTATTCCTGCGAATCGACCAGCGCGTCGATCAGGGCAGGTAGACCGCCGCTAGAGACGATCGAGAAATACTTCTGCACTTCTTCCCGCGAAGACGGACCACGACCGAGGAAGTGACGGAATGCCAGTTCCAGCGCCCGGCTGTTGATGTACGGCTCGTAGAAATTCTTGCGGTACAGAGGCGATTTACCCAGGCGGCGGACAAACTCTTTCATCGAGATATCGCCGTTCTTCACCTGCGATTCCAGGTAAGAAATGTTGAGTGAATAAGCCCGTGTGATATCCCGCTCAAACACCTGACGATAAGCGGCTTTCACCACATCGTTTTTCTCACTTGCCGAGAGTCCCGGCTTCATCGCGTACTTGGGACGACGCTCCGCCGCGTTGAAGTAGATCTGCGGCAGTTCCAAGCCCTGCTGGTCACCCGTGGGGCGCTGACGCACCTTGTTGGAAGGTGTAGGGGCTTTGAATTCGTTGATCAGCACATCAAAGTACTGAGTCACGATCGCCACACTCTCCTCATCTTGACGCACATACCCTAGAGCCGCCGCTTTCATTTCTTGCAGAGCCACCAGAGTTGCTTCGCCAGAGCAGGCATTTTCGATGATTTCCCGCAAACCGCGCGTGTTGACCGCAATGATATTGGGATCACCTGCGACGATCGCGTAGGTTGTGTAGCGCAGAAACCAGCTCATGTCTCGCAGCGACTTTTGCATGTTGCGCGGGCCGTAGCGAGCTACGTTGATCGGACGGAATCCTGCCGGGGTGGGACCGCTGCCCGATGCGCTGAAGAGCGATCGAATCCCTTCCAGGAAACCGCCGCCGCTCGACACATAGGTTGCGGTTCCCAGCTTCATTGCCTCACGGGTATCCAGTGCGGTGCCGCCCATTGTCATGGCGACAGGCACTTCTTCCGCAGGCTTTTCGAGAAACGCCATCGGAGAGCCGCCGACAAAAATCCGGTTGGCAGCACGCGAGACAATCAGCTCCGAGTTTTGGGTCAGGATCTGCGCAATTTCTAGCCGCTTCAAACCAGAGTTGAAGTAGCCGGAAAGCTCGTTCAGTTCTGCCCGCCCCGGAAAACGGTCTTGCTGCTCAGCTTGAGAAATGGTTGCGACAGGTACGGTTTGATATAGCTGCGGACGCGCAACAGAGCTTCCACCACTCGCCTTAACACTCATTGGATTTCAAAAGCTCCCTTATATAGTGATTGCATTTAGACCTGCCCCTAAGTGCCGCTCATGAAACATCGCTAAACTGCCTTTTCCACTGCTTTTTTCACAGGGGGTCTGCAGCTTTCACGACCTCCAATAAGGCTCACCAGAACGACTGCCCAGGGTCAACTGGCTAAGTATTAAATTAGAACGTTTCGGGGTTCCACATGAGTTTATTAAGAACTATGTCGATCGCCGAAGAGCGTTACACAGAAGATCATAGGGGATCGGCGCAGCAGACCTGAGAATGTGTATAAGTTTTGTTACTTTCTCATCAGAGTAATTGAGGGTTAAGGGCGATCGAAAGCAAACCTCAGGCAAACCTCAAACAACCCATCAACCTGCCCCGCTTTTCGATACACTCAAATCTGCTGCTTTCCTTATCAAGCCCCTATCAAGCCCCTATCAAGCCCCTGCCGAAACCATGTCTGATTCTGCCATTTCTGCCGCCGTCGCCAAACTCTACGACACCTACCCCTTTCCGCCCGAACCGCTGCTGGATGAGCCGCCCCCCGGCTATAACTGGCGATGGAACTGGCTTGCTGCCTACAATTTCTGCACTGGACAAAAACCCGTCCGGCAGGACGTTCGCATTCTGGATGCAGGCTGCGGCTCAGGCGTGGGAACTGAATATCTGGTGCATCTCAATCCCCAGGCGCAAGTCACCGGAATCGATTTGAGTGCGGGAACCCTTGCTGTAGCGCAGGAGCGGTGTCAGCGGAGCGGGGCAAATCGAGTGCAGTTCCACCACCTGAGCCTCTACGACGTAGAACAGCTTCCGGGCGAATTTGACTTTATTAATTGTGTGGGCGTTCTGCATCATTTGCCAGACCCGGTTCGCGGCATTCAGGCTTTATCAAAAAAGCTGGCTCCGGGCGGGATTATGCATATTTTCGTTTATGGAGAATTAGGACGCTGGGAAATTAAGCTGATGCAGCAAGCGATCGCCCTCCTCCAGGGAAACCAGCGGGGCGACTATCGAGACGGCGTTCAGGTGGGACGCAAAATTCTTGAGGCACTGCCGGAAAACAACCGTCTGGTGAAGCGAGAGCAAGAACGCTGGTCACTGGAAAACCAGAAGGACGAGTGCTTCGCGGATATGTACGTCCACCCACAGGAAATTGACTACAACGTGGATACCCTGTTTGAGCTAATCGACGCTTCAGGGCTAGAATTCATTGGTTTTTCCAATCCGCGTGTCTGGCAGCTCGATCGCCTTCTCAACAAAGCTCCTGACCTGCTTGAGCGAGCGGCACATCTGAGCGATCGCCAGCGATATCGCCTGATCGAACTGCTCGACCCGGAAACGATCACCCACTACGAATTTTTCCTGGGACGCAATCCCCCCCCAAAACCAGATTGGTCGGACGACAAAACGCTGCTGTCTGCCATTCCCGATCGCAGCCCCTGCATGGACGGCTGGGACAGTCGCTGTCTCTTTAATTACGACTATCAGATTGTGAACTTAAGTGAAGCCGAATGGCAGTTTCTGAAAGCCGCAGACGGCAACCAGACGCGATCCGCTGAAGGCGGCTGCGCGCAGCGGTCGGTTCAAGACATTCTCCAAACCGTGGATTTAGATCTGACTGGGGTTCGATCGCTTCAGGCACAGCAGCTCATTCTACTCTCTCCTGCTGAATAACCTGGAACTCCCGGTTTACCTTGCTTCTCTGAGTCGATCGCGGCAAAATAAAGAAAGGTAAAGCGTTTCATCAGCCATTACTGCGAATGATTCCGGTTTCGTCTCCTTCGGTTTCCCCTGCTGCCTCCCTGCCTGCTGTGTTTGATTTAGCGATCGTGGGCGGTGGCATTGTTGGTTTAACCCTGGCTTGTGCCCTCAAAGACACGGGCTTAAAAATTGCCTTCATTGAAGCAAAGCCGCGTGAGGCAGGACTTCAGTTTCGCCGCGCCTATGCCATCACGCTGATGTCGGGCAAGATTTTTGCAGGGCTGGGCGTTTGGGACGAAATTCTGCCGCAGGTCACCACCTTCCAAGAAATTCGCCTTGCCGAAGAACACTCTCCTGCCGTCGTCAACCTGCAGCCTCAAGATTTGGGCACGGAGGAACTGGGCTATGTGGGCGAGCATCATGTGATCGTGCAGGCATTGCTGAATCGGCTCGAAGGCGCAGAGTCAATCACCTGGCTCTGTCCGGCAGAAGTGCAGCAGGCAGACTATCAGACGGATCAGGTCATGCTGACCCTCTCGATCGCAGGCGAACTTCAAACCGTGCAAACCCGTCTTTTGGTTGCCGCAGACGGATCGCGATCGCCCCTTCGGGAAGCCGCAGGGATTCAAACGAAAGGCTGGCAGTACTGGCAATCTTGCATCACGGCAGTCATTCGCCCGGAAAAATCTCACGGCAACATTGCGCGAGAGCATTTCTGGGCAAGCGGCCCGTTTGCGACCCTGCCGCTGCCGGAAAATCGCTGTCAGATCGTCCTCACTGCCCCCCATACCGAGGCGAAAAAATGGCTGGAAGTGGATGAGTCCGAATTTCTGGCGGAGCTGGAACGTCGCTATAACGGGCAGTTGGGCAAGATTGAATTGCTGGGCGATCGACTCCTGTTTCCGGTGAAGCTGATGCAGAGCGATCGATATGCGCAGTCTCGGCTGGCACTGGTGGGCGATGCGGCACACTGCTGTCATCCGGTGGGCGGACAGGGCATGAATCTGGGAATTCGGGATGCGGCGGCACTGGCAGAGGTCATCAAAGCCGCCTATCGGCGCGGCGAAGACGTGGGTAGCCTTAGAGTGCTGCGGCAATATGAACGCTGGCGCAAGCTGGAAAATTTGATGATTCTGGGATTTACTGATTTTCTCGATCGCTTTTTCTCTAACAGGATATTGCCGATCGTTGTGGTGCGGCGGTTGGGCTTGCGTGCGATGGCAGCAGTCCGCCCGATGCGGTTTGTAGCACTAAAGCTAATGACAGGCATGAGCGGAAAATCACCGGCGGTTGCTTATCCGTCCCGACTCCACCAGGCGGAACAAGAAGTGAAGCCGATGATTTCCAGCCCTTCCTGAGTTTGCTGTCCAGACCAGAAAGCAGCTTCCTGCCGATTCACTCATAGACATCTTTCTATCGTTATCGCTTGTTTATTCGATGCCGCACTTTAAGATTCCTTTACAAATCGGGTAAGATTGGACGAGCACGATTAAGGAGTGAACGATGACTATGCAAATCAGTTCTAAGGCACTGGCAATCGTGTTTGCTATCAGTGCAGGAAGTTTTGTCCCTGTTGCAGCGGTGGCTCAATCCGCAAATCCTCAGCCCTCCGCTCCCGCAACAACACAGGCTTCTAATACGATCGTGGGTGTGGCTGCCGCAAATCCTGATTTCAGTACCCTGGTTCAAGCGGTACAGGCAGCAGGATTAGTTCAAACTCTGTCCGGACCCGGACCTTTCACCGTCTTCGCACCAACCAACGAAGCCTTTGCTGCCCTTCCTCCTGGAACGCTTGAGGCATTGCTTGAGCCGCAAAACCGGGATCTGCTCACGCAAATTCTCACTTACCACGTTGTTTCAGGGGAGCTACCTTCCGATCAGATCCGGACCGGTTCAGTGGATAGCCTCAACGGTCCACTCAATATTCAGGCTTCGTCTTCTGGCGTGACAGTCAACAACGCAACGGTGACGACTCCTGATGTTGAAGCAAGCAACGGGGTTATCCACGTCATCGACGAGGTTCTCGTTCCCCAAACGACTGCCGCTGAGCTGGGTCGCCGTCTTGAGGCAGCTCAAACTCCCGGAACCAACCGAACCCAAACGAGTGGAACGACCGGAACGACCAGTACGACCGGAACCATGGGTACGACCAGAACTCAGACCACTGAGACAACAGAAACCGTGAGAACTCAAACCACGGGTACGACCGGAACCACTGAAACGACCACAACGCAAACTGCTCAACCCGTTCGGGGACTGTGGTAAGGAGCTGAAAGAAGCAGGGGCGATCGCACCATCAATCGCACGATCAACAGTGACTTTGGCTAGAGTTTGCGATCGTTCTTTGTGAATCTCCTATTCACTCCCTCGCTGTCAAACTCAGAATCATTCAGGAGTCACAGGACGCTTCCCTCGAAGATGCTTGTGGCTCTTTACTTTTGCTAAGTTTGATCCGGATCAACGCCCATCGATCGCAGTTGTGCCCTCAGCCTTTCGACCTCCGCTTCTGCGGCTTGAACTCTTGCTTCTGCCTGAGTTGCTCTTGCTTCTGCTTCCCGCAATGCTGCTGCCAGTTCATCCGGAATCAAGAGCTTCTGCCCGTTGTCCTCCCGGTAAAAGCTAATGAGCTGTCCTTCCACTTGCAGCCGCAGCTTTAGAGGTTCGCTGCGAGAGTCTGCGATCGATTCATAAGCTTCGCCGCGCAGGCGGTAGCCCCGCATCTGTTCACTCATCCATTCCCCTTTGGGGTCAAAGAGCCAGTATTCCTGCACGCCGAGCTGTTCGTACAGGGTTTTCTTGAAGCTCTGGTCTTGCTCCTGCGTCCCCTTGGAAGTGATCTCAAAAATAACAGACGGAACCTGTCCCTCTTCCCAGATTTTGTAGCTGTCTCTGCCGCCCGGCTCCACACCAAAAATCACCATTACATCGGGTGCAACACGCAGACGCGGCATTCCCTGAGAGTAGTAAAGGAACTGATTGCCCAACACCGTGGCTTGCTGTCCCTGCAAATATTGGCGGAGAACTTCCAGCGTCACCAGAAGCGCGTAAAAGTGGAGATAGGTTTCTGCCACAGGCTGACCGTCTGAGGAAGGGTAGAAGATGCCAGAAGAGATTTCAGGGGAGGTTTGCTGAGAAGTGAGCATGGCGATCGACTCCATTGCGGAAAATGCTTTGCATCCACTTCGGGTTTGAAGTTTTTGCATTTCCTCAAGTCTAAGGATTCTCAATCCTAAATTCTAAGTCTCTACGCTTCGCCCTTCCACTGCGATCGGGCAGGCTCTGTGACGCTGAGCAGCTTACCGCGCGAAATCACGTACCGAACCGCAGCGCGACGGCGGATTGCATCATAGCGGCTGTCTGCATCAAGCACAATCAGGTTTGCAGGTTTGCCCACTTCAACACTGTACTGGTCTTTAATGTGCAGCGTCTTTGCGCCGTGCCAGGTCACCATGTCGTAGCAGGCGTTCATTTCCTCGGTTCCGGTCATCTGGCAAACGTGCAGCGCCATATTGGCCACGTCGAGCATATTGCCCGTCCCCAGCGAATACCAGGGATCGCAGATGCAGTCGTGCCCCAGGCTGACGTTTTGCCCCTGCTGCCACAGTTCCTTTACCCGCGTGACGCCGCGCCGTTTGGGATAGGTGTCGGTGCGTCCCTGAAGGGTGATGTTGATCAGCGGATTAGCAATGAAGTTCACTGACGTGCGCTGCAAAAAGCCCATCAGCTTAAACGCATAGGCATTGTTGTAGGAATGAAACGCGGTCGTGTGGCTGGCGGTGACGCGCGACCCCATCCCCGATCGAATCGCGTTTGCCACAATCACTTCCAGAAACCGCGACTGGTCATCGTCAATTTCATCGCAATGCACGTCGATTAAGCGATCGTACTGCTCTGCCAGCTCAAAAATGCGGTGGATCGAGCGCACGCCGTCCTCTCGCGTCAGTTCATAGTGGGGAATGCCGCCAACCACGTCTGCACCCAGCTTCAGGGCTTCTTCCATCAACGCTTCATTGACCGAACTGCCGTAGATTCCGTCCTGCGGAAATGCCACCACCTGCAGCGTCATCCAGTCTTTGACCTGATCGCGCACTTCCAGTAAACCCTTCAACGCAATCAGATTTTTCTCGCTGACATCGGCATGGGAGCGAACAAACAGCACGCCCTGCATTGCCTGCTGCTTCAAGGTTTCGATCGCCCTTTGCTTCACATCTTCGATCGTTAAATCCTGCTTGCGCTCCCGCCAGATCTCAATCCCTTCAAACAGCGTGCCGCTCTGGTTCCAGCGAGGCTCTCCCACAGTCAGGGCTGAGTCCAGGTGAATATGCGACTCGACAAAGGGCGGACTCACCATCTGTTCCTGCAAGTCAACCTCAAGCTGCGCAGCAAAATTGAGCTGAGGCGCGATCGCCACAATTTGACCGTCAACGATCGCAATATCCGCAACTTCAGCAGGCGCATTTTGATGCAAAATTTTTCCCCGACGCAGCAGCAGATCACAAGCAGGTAGAGACATAGGCTTTCACTCGGTAAGCTTTTACTCAGCAGGCGGTCACTCAAGCGGTCACTCAGAATGATGTGAATCGTCAATCACCTGATGAGCATAGCAATTTGTCAGCAGCGATCGCAGAAGTTTAGACTACCGTTCATTCAGGCAAAAAAGGCGTCTGCGCAGTGCAGAAGGCAATCCAACAGCAAGAGCGCAAAGACCTGCAAATCCTAACGACCTACAATAAAAAACAAGTCCTCTGGTTGGAAGACCCTGTTTTATGACAATCGCCCAATCCTCAACCGCGCTAACGCTGCCTGACCACACGCAGTTGCCTGAATCCGATGGGTCGTTTGTGAAGAATTTTCAGGAACATCCACAGAGCTTGCTGCTCACCAGTTCCATTCATCCCATCCTCGATCGCCTGCATCCCAACAGGCAATACTGCATTGGTCAAGACTGCGGCATCTATTGGCGATTAACCGATCCCCCTGAGCGTGGGGCAGAAGCTCCTGACTGGTTTTATGTGCCCAACGTACCGCCATTGCTAAACGGGGAAGTGCGGCGATCGTATGTGATGTGGAAAGAAATTATTGCGCCGCTGATTGCGATCGAGTTTGTGTCGGGAGACGGTTCAGAGGAGCGCGATCAAACTTCGCCCTTTGACGGAGATGACGCGAAAGCCGGAAAGTTCTGGGTATATGAACAGGCAATTCGCATTCCGTTCTATGCGATCTATGAAGTGCATAAGGCATCGGTGGAAGTTTACGAGTTGACTGCCAATCATTATCAGCCCCTTCCGCCCAATTCACGGGGACATTTCCCGATCGAACCGATGGGGGTCGAACTCGGTATCTGGCAGGGACAACAGTACAACCAAACGCTGCCCTGGCTGCGCTGGTGGGATCAGAATGGAAACCTGCTGCTGACGGCAGAAGAACGGGCAGAACAGGAAAAGCAACGGGCGGATCGGCTGGCTGCGAAATTAAGAGAACTCGGCATCGACCCAGAGGAGATTGTTTGAAAATCCGGCTGTTTGAACCCCAGGACGCAGAATCGATCGCGCAGCTCTTTCACGACACCGTGCGAGAAGTCAACCTGCGCGATTACTCCAGCAGCCAGGTTCAAGCCTGGGCACCGGACGACCTTCACTTTAGAAACTGGGCAGAAGTGTGCGCTCAGCGATTTACCTTTGTGGCGGACGATAATGGCACGATCGCAGGGTTTGGCGAGCTGGAAGCCAACGGACATATCGACTGCTTCTACTGCCACAAAAACTATCAGCGTCGCGGAGTGGGCAGCCAAATTTATCAAGCAATCGAAGCAAAAGCGATCGAGCTTCAGCTCAGCCGTTTATTTGTCGAGGCAAGCATCACCGCCAAGCCCTTTTTTCAGCAGATGGGTTTCGCGATTGTGCAAAAGCAGGAAGTTGTCCGTCGAAGCGAAACGTTTATCAATTATCAGATGGAAAAATTTTTATCGGGCGAACTTTCATCGGGCGAACTTTCATCGGGCGAACTTTCATCGGGCGAACAATTGGCATAAGCTTTGGCATAAGCTGAAGAAAAGCCCGATTCCTTACATCCAAGCTTTATACTGCCATGCTTGCCTCCACCCTGGAACTGATGGAAACCGCCCACCGCAATATCTATGCGATCGGTGCGTTCAACGTCTACAACCTGGAAGGCGTGCGGGCAGTGATTAGCGCAGCAGAAGCAAACCGCAGTCCGGCAATGCTCCAGCTTCACCCCAGCGCATTGAAGTATGGCGGGTCGCCGCTGGTTGCCCTTTGTTTAGAATCTGCCAAAACGGCATCCGTTCCCATTTCCGTCCATCTTGACCACAGCACCTCTGCCAGTGCGATCAAGCTTGCCCTGACTGCCGGAATGAGTTCAATCATGGCGGACGGCTCTCACCTGCCCTACGCAGAAAACCTTGCCTTTACCCGCGACATGACCCAGCTCGCCCATGCTCAGGGCGCGATCGTGGAAGCAGAAATTGGCAGAATTAGCGGCACCGAAGACGGGCTATCGATTTCTGAAAAAGAAGCTAAAATGACCGATCCGGTTCAGGCAGGCGATTTTGTGCGGGAAACTCAAGTCGATGCGCTGGCAGTCACGATCGGCAACGTCCACGGCGAATATCGCAGCGAACCCCGCCTGGACTTCGATCGCCTGATCCGCATTCGTGAAAGCGTGGGTCATGTGCTGCTAGTACTGCACGGTGCGTCTGGGCTGCCTGCCTCCCTGATCAGCAAATCGATCGAGCTAGGCGTCTGCAAATTCAATGTCAACACCGAAGTGCGCCAGGCATACATGACCACAATCGGCTCTGCAGCCTGCACCGCCGAAAAAGCCGATCTGCTGCCCTGCATGGAAGAATCGATCGCCGCAATGCAGCAAGTGATTACCGAGAAAATGAAGCTTTTCGGCTCTGCAAACCAGGCGCACCTGCACGAAACGCCCTATGCCACGATGCTGGCAGCCCAGCGATATGCAAATCGGCTGTAAGGGCGAAGCATTCGCTAAGAGGAATGCGAGCTGAGGTTTCAAGTACTTTGTGCGAATGCTTCGCCCCTACTCGCAATCCCGCTGCGATAACTTGCCATCCGGCGCGATCGTCCGACAAATGCGGGCGGTTGTCAAATCCACAGACGAGAACCGTGCGCCCTTCAGGTTTGCCCCAGTGAGATCGATCGCCAGCAGATCGGCTTGTCGCAAATCGGCTCGCTGCAGGTTGGCATCGCGCAGCACACCCGCCATCAAATTTGCACCCCTGAGATCGGCGTTTTCCAGATGGGCACGGCTGAGGTTAACCCCTCTCAAATCTTCGCCGCTCAAATCCACATTTTGCAAATTACAGCCAATGCACGATCGCATTTCGAGCAGTTGCGTTTTGGGGTCAACGGATGATGCGTTATCCAATGTTGCGCTATCGGCGTAGGCAGGAGTCAAAAAACAAAAAAGTGCCAGAATTCCAGTTGCAAACAGAAGCGCAATTCTCATTGCAATTTCTCAGAAGCAAATGAACGACAGTTTTTTGTTTAGAATACCCTCTCACCTGAATAAATTCATCACTCACCCACCCACCTACCCCTTCACCTGCTCCACCAACTCGATCGCCTTCTCCGAGCCGACCAGCGACACATAGGGCTGGGTGAAATAGCGGTTGGCAACTGCCTGAATGTCTTCAGCGGTGATGGTTGGAATGTGCTGCTGAAAGCGATCGTCGTAGTCAATGCCGAGCTTCAGCGTTTCATACCAGCCGGAGATTTGTGCAAGTTGGGCGTTGGTTTGTTTGCCCAGCGCGTATTGTCCCAGCAGCTTGTTTTTGGCTGCCTGAAGCTCTTTGTCGGTGAGTTGAACGGTTTGTAGTCGCTCGACTTCCGATCGCAGCCCTTCCAGCGCAACCGCCGCATTTTCGGGGGCAGTGCCAATGTAGGCAACAAAGTGAGAAGTATCGATCCGGGTGGGATAAAAGGCAGACACTTCGTAAGCAAGCCCCTGCTTTTCGCGCAGCTCCACAAATAGCCGACTGGATAAGCCGCTTCCCAGGTAGGTATTGAGCAGCTTCAGGGTGAGGTGGTCTTTGTTATGCACCTCGCTCGCCAGATAACCCAGCATGACGATCGCCTGCTGGGTGTCCTGAGGGGTGATCACCCATCTTGGATTGGGAATTACGGGTGGCAGATCCGGTTCCGTGAAAGGAACCACCGATCCGTCTGCCTGCAAAGGAATCTTCCAGTCGCCAAAGACCTGCTCAACCAGTGCCATTGCTGCATCGGGCTGAATTCGTCCTGCAATACTGACGACCAGATTATCGGGACGGAAGTAGGTTTTGTGATAGTGGCGCAAATCACTCTGGGTCAAGCTCGACACCGTTTCGGCTGTTCCCAATCCCGGCAGCGCATAGGGATGCTGACCATACATTGCCTGCCGAAGCTGATTGTTTGCGACCGAGAAAGGCTGCTCCTGCATCGATCGAATGCCTTGCAGGGTGAGCCGTCGCTCCAGCTCAACTTCCATTTCGGGAAAAGCAGGCGATCGCAGCAGTTCTGCAACCAGTTCCAGCATTTCGGGAAAATCGCTCGATACGGTCTTGAGGCTGAGCAAGCAATAGTCTGTTGCTGCATCTGCGCCCAAACTTGCGCCCACCGACTCAACCCGCTCGGCAATTTCCTGGGAGGTGAGGCGATCGGTTCCTTTGGTCATCACAGCGGCAAGCAGGTGCGAAAGTCCTGCCTGGGCGATCGGCTCATAGCGTCCACCCGCCCGGATAAACACCCGCGCTGCGACAATATCGGCTGCCGCGTTTTCGGTACACAAAACGGTCATCCCGTTGGGCAAGACAGCGCGATGAACAGTACGGTTTTGCATTAAAATTCTCTCTTTCCCAACCCTTAACGAACTGGCTTTAACAGGGCTTCAGCACCGTTACAGCATAGCGTAGCGGCGATAGGTATTGACGGGCAATGTTGCGAACATCTTCCGGCGTAAAGGATTGAACCACCTGCGGATATGCCGTTGCAATCTGCGGTTCGGCGATCGTGCTGTAGTAGCCATAAAGCCCAGCAAGTTGCCCTGCTGTTTCGGTCGAGAAGGCGTAGTCGTTGCAGAGCAATCGCTGATAGCGGCTTAGCTCTGTGGCAGAAGGCAGAACCTCGGCTAGTTCAGCTAAGCGATCGCCAATAATTGCCTCCACCCGACTCAGATGCTCTGGCTCCAGCCATGCCGTAATAGTGAACAGGCTCGAATCCTGCTGGAGCGAGAAGCTGCTGATAATGTCCTGCACTAGATAGCGTTCTTCCCGCAGTTCGCGCACCAGTCGAGACGTTCTGCCGCCCGCCAGCAGCACCGAAAGCAGATCCAGACCGTAGGCGCTCCGCAAATGCTCGACCCCCGGACCCGTCCAGGCCATCATCAGCCGCGCTTGCTCTAGCCGGGGCAAATAAAGCTCCTGGCGGCGAATGTCCGTAATCGGCGGTTCGGCTTCGACATCGGGTAAGGGACAGTTCGATCGCGGCGCAAACTGGGCAAAGGAGCGGCTGACCATTTCCAGCGTCGGTTCCCATGCCACATCGCCAACAATCACAACCGCTATGTTTTCTGGCTGATAGTGGGTGCGGTGAAAGTGACGCATCTCGTCGGGCGATCGATCGAGCAAAAGCTGAGCATCCCCTAAAACCGGACGACCGTAAGGATGACGCTGATAAACGCTCTCTAAAAGCGACTGAAACCCCAGATATTCCGGGTCATCCATCGATTGGCGAATTTCTTCTAAAACCACATCTCGCTCCAGTTCAAACTCCTGCTCTGGAATCTGCGCATTGAGCAGCAAGTCTGCCAGGTGGGGCAGGGTCTCGGGGAGATGAATTGCCGCCGTGTTGATGAAATAGTGGGCGTAGTCGTAGCTCGTTGCCGCATTGGTCGTGCCGCCGCGACTTTCAATAATCTGGTCAAACAAGCCAGGTGGAAGCTGATGCGTTCCCTTAAAAATCATGTGTTCCAGGAAGTGCGCCATTCCAGACCAGGGTTCTGGCTCCAAGATTGCCCCTGCCTTAACCCACACATCAACCGTGACCACTGGGGCGGCTGGAGTCTGCTGATGAATCAAGGTCAGCCCGTTGCTGAAGCGATACTGCTGTGCCGGAAACGAATGGGTCTGGAGCAATTCAGGTGTTAGGAGTGAAATCAAGATAGCTCAGCTTTGATTTTCAAAAAGATCGCGGACACCGACTACGGACATCTATATCCAGTAAGCAATCAATCTCTTAAATAGTTAGGATAGCGTACTCTCAGGGCAAGTCGGTCAGTAGGACGATAATCAATCCTTAATCCGTTCTGAAAGGATAGATCATCAATAGCCGAACCCCTTGCAGGTTCTACATTCTCTCTCGATCGACTCATCTTGGAGATTTTCAAACCCGCAGGAAGCGCAGCTCCCACCATTTCTGAACTTCTTCTAACGCTTGAGCAGCTAACCGTTGAACAGCAGGATAACCCAGGCGCAAATTACAAATTAAAGGGATGATCCCCGCTGCCAGCATCCGATAAAGGCTCGATCGCTCAGGGGAATTGGAATCTGAAAGCTGAACCCGCTAAAGTAGAAAACACAAACGCCCTTGCACTCTTCAATCCCTTCTCTCAAATCCCATGATTACGGCAACCGAATACGCTCAGCGTCGTGAAACTTTGATGGCAAAGCTGGGAAAAGGAACGGCTGTGTTTCGCAGTGCGCCAACAGCAGTGATGCACAACGACGTGGAGTACAACTTTCGGCAGGACAGCGACTTTTATTACCTGACCGGATTTGATGAGCCAGGAGCTGTTGCCGTGCTTGCACCCCACCATGAAGAGCATCGGTTTATCCTGTTTGTGCGCCCAAAGGATCTGGAGAAAGAAACCTGGTCGGGCTATCGGGTGGGCGTGGAAGCTGCCAAAGAACAGTTCGGCGCAGATAGGGTCTATCCGATCGATGAACTCGACGAGAAACTGCCGCAATACCTGGAACAAGCCGATCGCATTTTCTACTCGATCGGACGCGACAAAGCATTTAACGAGATACTCTTGAAGCACTGGCAGCAGCTTTTGAGAACCTATCCCCGCAAAGGCTACGGCCCCGTTGCGCTGGAAAACCCGATCACCCTGCTGCACCCCATGCGGCAGATCAAAAGCGCAGCCGAACTGGATCTGATGCGAAAAGCGGCGGCAATTGCGATCGAGGCTCATCAGCGAGCAATGGCGTTTGCACATCCGGGCTGCTCCGAGTATCAGGTGCAGGCAGAAATTGAGCATACGTTTCGCATCCAGGGAGCGATCGGTCCTGCCTATCCGTCGATCGTCGCTTCGGGAGAAAACGCCTGCATTTTGCACTACACGGAAAACACGCGACAGATGCAGGATGGCGATTTGCTGCTGATCGATGCGGGCTGCGCCTATGGCTACTACAACTCAGACATCACCCGCACCTTCCCCATCAACGGCAAATTCACGGGAGAACAGAAAGCCATTTACGAAATCGTGCTGGAAGCTCAGCGTCAGTCGATCGCTCAGGTGTATCCCGGCAACCCCTACAAGCAAACCCATGATGTGGCGGTTCGAGTGATTGTGGAAGGATTAATCGATCTCGGACTGCTTCAGGGCGACATTGAGGAAATCATCAAAGAAGAGAAATACAAGCCGTTTTATATGCACCGCACCGGGCACTGGCTGGGGCTGGATGTGCATGATGTGGGCGTGTATCAGCATGGTGAAACCCCGCATAATCTGGAACCGGGACAGGTGCTCACCGTCGAACCCGGAATCTATATTTCGCCTCGCATTCAGCCCGCAGAAGGACAGCCCGCCGTCGATCCCCGCTGGCACGGCATTGGCATTCGCATCGAAGACGATGTGCTGGTGACGCCGGAGGGCTACGAGAATCTGACGACTGGAGTTCCGAAGGCGATCGAGGATTTGGAGCGTTAATGTGCTTACCCACCGCGAGTCCAGGCAAGCCAGCGCGAGGTAATGGGCTTGAGCGATTGGAGCTGTCGGATACTGTAATCGTCCGCCAGATTGCGAACAAGTTCTGCCTGCGTGGGATAAGGATAGATGGTTTTGGCGATCGCCTTCAGCCCCAGTCCATTGGTCATTGCCTGCGTAAACAGCGTAATCAACTCGCCTGCCTGAGGACTCACGATCGTTGCGCCCAAAATGCGATCGGTTCCGCGTTTTAAATGCACTTTCGCAAAGCCGATCGTTTCGCTGTCTGTCACGGCGCGATCGACTTTGGTGAGGGGCTGGTAGAGCGTTTCCACAGGGATCTGTTGTGCCTGGATCTCTGGAAGCTGCATACCCACATGGGCGACTTCGGGTTCGGTGTAGACGGTGTGGGGCATCACCAAAGAATTAATGTTTTTGCGTCCGATCCCACCCACTGCAAATAAAGCATTTTGGAGCAGAACCCGTGCCGCTGCGTTTGCCGCATGGGTGAATTTCCATTTCAAACAGCTATCTCCTACTGCATAAATTCTCGGATTGGTGGTTTGGAGATAATCATTCACCACAATGCCTTTATCGCTGTACTGCACATTAATGCGATCGAGATTCATTCCGTCTACGTTTACCGCTCGTCCTGCTGCTATCAAAATTTCATCAGCGGTGATGCTTTGGGATTGCTGATTCTGTTCGTATTCGATCGTCTTTTCTGTTCCTGAACCGTTCACGCTCAGAATCTTGCTGTTAAACAAAAGCTGTATCCCTGCCTGCTCAAACTGCTGCCGAATAATCTCAGATGCATCGGGGTCTTCCTGGCTCAGGAGACGATCGCCCCGCACAAACAGCACCACCTGGGAGCCTAATCTTTGAAAGGTTTGCGCCAGTTCGCAGCCGATGTAGCCGCCGCCGATGATTGCCAGTCTTGCAGGACGTGCGGTGATCGAGAAGACAGTTTCGTTCGTGAAATAGCCCGCAGCATCAAGACCGGGAATTGAGGGAATCGAGGGGTAGCTTCCTGTCGCTAACACGGCTTTCTTAAAGCGCAGTGTTTTTCCGGCAACGGAGATTCGATCGCCATCAGCAAAACTTGCCATGCCAAAAAACACATCCACGCCAAACTCTTCTCGAAAGCGATGGGCAGAATCATGCACACTAATGTCCGATCGAATGCGCCGCAGCCGCTCCATGACCACCGCAAAATCGACCTTAACTTCTCCGGTTTCGATGCCGTAATCTGCCGCCGATCGCGCCATTTCTGCCACCCTTGCCGATCGAATCAGCGTTTTTGAAGGCACACAGCCCACATTCGTGCAGTCTCCGCCCAGTAAATGCTTTTCCACCAGAGCAATTTTTGCACCCAGCAACGCCGCACCTCCCGCCGTTACCAGTCCGGCTGCGCCTCCACCGATCACAACCAGGTCATAGCGGCGAGCAGGCTCAGGATTAACCCAGTCCGGCGGATGCAAACGCTCGACAAGCCGCTGATTGTACTGATCCAGAGGGGCGATTGGAACGGGAGAGCGAAAAGAATCAGAAAAAGAACCAGAAAGAGAAGCATCCATAATTTAAGTCTTGCGGTAGGGTTTGCGGCTGGCTCAGGCAGTCTGGGCTGTGAATGTTCATTTTGCGACATCGCGCCGTAATCGTATCGCTCGTCATCATGCATCCGCTGTTCGATAGGCTAATCCAAATTCTCGGAGTTGGGCTGATCCTGATCTCGCTGATTGATATTTATTTGATTGTGCTGTATCCGCGCAGCGGCAAGAGCTGGCTCAGTACGGCGATTATTAGCAAAGGGACATGGTGGCTGTTTCAGCAGATTGCCAAAATCGGGCGATTCGTGCGGCGATCGAAGCGATTGGGGGCAGCCATCCTCTCGTTTTGCGATGATTCTCTGGAACCTCTTTATAGAGCTTTAGTCATATCTACCATAGAGGTTAAATAATACTAAAGAGTCTGTTCTTCCACTTTTTCAGCCAGTACAACAGAAATAGAAAGATAGCATTGGCTCATTCTGGTCTTGTTATCAGTACTATCTGTTATCGCTAATTGTTGTGAGGTTTAACTGTGAATCCAGCAAACTCGACGAATCCCGCCTTGCAAAAAACCCTAGATCTCGCTGCCGTTAAAACCAACGATCGCAAGCAGGAAGTTGTTGCGCTGCTGAGCAATGAGCAGCCCAGAAAAAGCAGAGTGGTCGAGCAATCCTATCGTCAGTGCATCTGGTGGGAAGGCTGCTACTACTGTCAGGACGACCAGCAAAACTGGCATCGGGTGCAGTGTTTTCTTTAAGCTCGTGTGTCTTTTCCCATCACCCACTGCACTAATTTCCGCCACTCGTGCGATCGCCTGAGCTGCTGCACGTCTAGCTCGCTGTCCCAGCTTCTGGAAAACTCGCTGAAGCAGTCTGCCCAGTGAACGATCGCCTCCATTGGTGAAGCAGTGCAGTAAAGATAAGCCCGTTTGAGAAACTGCACTGCCTCTACCAGATGCCCGGTGTGGTGAAGATACCAGGCAAGCCAAACCAGCGTGTTGTAGCGCACTGAGCTTTCCAGGAGCAGAATCGACTCTGGCAACTCTTTGTGAGCAAAAAATTCGTCCAGAATGGCTGAGAGCGACTCTGCCTGAAGCAGTCCTTTGTGGGTGGCGTTGCCCTCGTGTTGCCGATAGCTAACCGTGACCTGCCGCAGCCACGCTGCCTCACAGCCCGATCGCGCCAGCCGCAGCACCAGCTCGGTGTCTTCAGACATGGAAAATCGCGGGTCAAACCCGCCCGATCGCACCAGCCAATCTCGCCGGAACAGCATTGCGCTGGGCAAAACAGGTTTATACCGCAACCAGCCCTCCAGATCGAGCCGTGGGACGCTGTGCCAGGGTTCAACGATCGTCAAAATTTCTCCTGCCGCATCCACCCGCTGCCAGCCGCTGTGAATCATCCCCAGATTGGGATTTTCAGAGGCGATCGCTAACTGCGCTTCCAGTTTGTCCGGCAGAAACACATCATCTGCATCCAGAAACGCGATCCATTTGCCTCTGGCAAGCTGAATTCCTTCGTTGCGCGATGCTGAAACCCCCCGATTTTGCCGGGAAACGGCTCGAACCCGATCGCCATCCTTGCGCTGATAATTTTGTAAAACGGCTGCTGTGCTGTCGGTTGAGCCATCGTCGATCACGATCACCTCATGCTGAGTCATCGTCTGCTGCAGCACGCTCTCGATCGCTTCTGGTAAAAATCGCTCGCAGTTGTAGGTGGGAATAACAACACTGACTCTGGGCTGATTCATCCTGGGTTCTCGGTTTCCTTCAACACTTTTCAAACAGCGTCTCGACCAGTCTCAATCGACAAGGCTTCCTTATTAAAAGGCTTCCCTGCAATGAAAGATTACGATCGCTCACGCTGTAATTGGGTGCTCAAGAATCTGGTTCTCAAGAATCTGGTTCTCAATAAATCTCGGTTCATCGATAGAATCAGAAGAGTCATTGCATATCGCGTTTCCCATACTGGTGGGGTACGGGGGTAAACCCCCGTACCCCACCTTCACCCGAAAGAGAACTGCTATATTTACCTTCTACTAGAGAAGGTCGATCGTTGTTGAGGAACAGTTGAGGAACAGTTGAGGAACGGAGGAAAGCTATGAGTGTAGCGGTCATCAAATTCTCTTCAGAAGATTGTGGGCTGTGCCACAAGATGGCGTTTTATGACCAGAAAGTTGCAGCAGAGCTGGGTTTAGACTTTGTGGATGTCAAAATGCAGGATACTGCGACCTATCGCAAATACCGCAAAATTCTCCTGACCCAATATCCCGACAAGGCAGAAATGGGCTGGCCCACTTACCTGGTTTGCGAATCTCCCGAAGCAAAGTTCAAAATCATTGGAGAAGTGAAAGGGGCACACCCCAAGGGCGAGTTTCGGACGAAGCTTCAGGAGGTTCTTGCTCAGGGTGATTCTCCAAGCGAATCTCCATAGGCACTGATCGAAATTCTGTCCAAACAAATTAGTATATCTTCGATATTGCTTGATGCCTTTTGCTTGATACCTTATATCTCAGTATCTTTGGCTCAATACTTCTGGCTCAGTATTTTTGGCTCAGTATTTTTGGCTCAGTATTTTTGGCTCAGCACCTTGCCCAACGTTCAGTTTTTGCGAAATTGACGAGAAATGCTTTCTGATTGATTTGAGTTTTTGCCCTACCCGACAAGATTAAATCTGGAATCAAGATTGGATTTGAGAAAAGTTGGGCACGGCAAGGACTGATCATTTTCGCTCTCTTAGCCCTCGCAGTACCGCAAAATGTCTGTTGACTTACCTCTAATGGATCCCTCAAACGATCGCCCGATCGAAGAGCCGTTTGCTCACCAGCCCGATAGCCGACTGTCAGACACAAATGCGGTTGAGCTAGCAGAAATTGGCTGCTGGGAGTGGAACCTCGATCGCGATCGGGTGCAGTGGAATCCTCAAGTCGCCCATCTCCTGGGACTGTCTGCCGAAATTTCCGGCTTGTCCTACAGCGAATGGCGCGATCGGCTGCACCCGAACGATCAGCAGCAAGTGAACGGTGCAGTTAACCAGGCACTCACCCAGCGATCGAGTTACAGCGTTGAATATTGCGTGCAGCACCCAGATAATCAGCTCGTGTGGCTCCGCGAAAAAGGATGCTGGTGCTATGAAGCGCAAACCGTTCGGCTGGTTGGAATTTTGCAGGATATTAGCGATCGCGTTCGGGCAGAGGCACAGCTTCAGCAGCAGCAAGATTTCCTCCGCGCAGTCATTGATACTGACCCCAACCTGATCTTTGTAAAAGATATTGAAGGACGCTATGTGCTTGCAAATAAAGCCCTGGCAGACTATTACGACACCACGGTCGAAAACTTAATCGGTAAAACGATCGAGGATATGCTCGAAGATAAGCACCTCGTCAAAGAATTTATGGCACAAAATGCTGCTGTGATTCAAAACCGTCAGCCTATGTTTATTGCGGAAGAAGCAATCACGCGCAACGGCAAGCAGGAATGGTATCAATGGCAGAAACAGCCGCTTTCTCTTGCCGATTATCCCCAGGGGGGAATGGGGTCGCACCGCAACACTTATGCCGCTCTGGGGATCGGGGTCAACATCACCGAAGCAAAGCAGCGAGAAGCCGCCCTGAAACAAGCACAAACTCAGCTACAGCAGCTTAATCAGAAGTTAGAACAGCGCGTTCAGGAACGAACTCAAGCCCTGGAGCGATCGCAGTTTACGCTGCGCCAAAGTGAAGAACAGCTCCGCAGCATTTTTGAAAATGCTCCAATGGGCATTATGATTCTTGACTTGCAAAACCAGTACAAGGTAGTACGCTGCAATGTTGCTCAACGCGAACTCTTAAACTATGACGAAGCGGAAATTTATCAGCTCACCCTGGCTGATCTTACCCATCCCGATGATCTGGAACCTGATCTGGAGCAGATGGAAGCGTTGCTGAGCGGGAAACAACTCAGCTTTCAGATGGAAAAACGCTTTATTCGTAGACACGGCGAAGTCATTTGGTGCAACGTGACAATCACACTTCTTCACGACTCCCAGGGACACCCTGTCTATAGCCTGGGGATGACAGAAAATATCACCGAGAAAAAAGCGGTGCAGCAGCAGCGGCAACAGGCTGAAGAACAGCTCCGACGCGCAAACGAGTACCTGGCAATGACGAATCTAGAGCTTGCACAAGCGACTCGCCTCAAAGATGAGTTTCTCGCCAATATGAGCCATGAACTGCGAACGCCGCTCAACGCCATTATGGGGTTATCGGAAGTGCTGCAAACCGGGATTTTTGGGGAGATTAATGACAAGCAGCGCCAGTTTCTGGTCACGATTCAAAACAGCGGCAGTCATCTCCTGGAACTGATCAACGATATTCTCGACCTGGCGAAGATCGAGGCAGGCAAACTTGAGCTTCAGATCTCCTCGGTGGCGATCGAAGTCCTCTGCGAAGAAAGCCTTGCGTTTGTCAGACATCAGGCACACGAAAAAAACATCGCGCTGAATGTTGAGATTGCAAATCCTTCTGCATTAATTCAGGTGGATGAGCGCCGGATTCGTCAGGTTCTGATTAATTTATTAAGTAATGCCGTGAAGTTCACGCCAGAGGGAGGCTCGGTCACGCTTAAGGTTGAAGGAAGCCCGGAAACGCAGTGGTTTCAGTGCAGTGTTATGGATACAGGCATCGGCATTGCCCCCGCCGACCTCGAAAAGCTGTTTCAGGCTTTTGTGCAAATCGACAGCAGCCTCTCACGCCGCTATGAAGGAACGGGACTAGGGCTTGTCCTGGTGAAACAAATTGTGGAGCTGCACGGGGGTCGAGTGTTGGTTGAAAGCCAGCCCGGACAGGGAAGCTGCTTCACCATCTTGTTGCCCTGGGAGCTTTCGCAGTTGCCTCTTCCTGCTGAGATGCAGGCTCCCAGTCCACCTGTGTACGCTACCGTGACCCGTTTAAAGTCTTCGGTTCAGCCCGTTATTCTGGTTGCAGAAGACAATCCCGATAATGTCGTTACGCTGATCAGCTATTTGCAAGCCAAGGGATTTCACATCCTGCTCGCGAGAGACGGCATCGAAGCGATCGAGCTTGCAAAAGCCTATTTGCCTCATCTGATTCTGATGGACATTCAGATGCCCCGCTGTAGCGGTCTTCAGGCGATCGACGTTTTGCGACAAGATCCTGCGACAGCCCAAATCCCGATCTTTGCGCTAACTGCCCTCGCGATGCCGGGCGATCGAGAACGCTGTCTAGCAGCCGGAGCCGATGAATACCTGATGAAGCCTGTGCAGCTCAACAATCTGGCGAATCTCATCCAAACCAGGCTAAACACCGACGAATCAGCAATGACGAATAACCAATGACCAGTAACCAATGACGAATGACCTAATTCCTCGTTTTCTCGGTCGCCTTGACTCCAGCCTCAAAAGCCACGACCTGCTGCTGCAGGACAGTAGGGTGAACTCGATCGGGGCAAGCCAGAATCAGGAACAGAATTCGATAAACTCACAGCAGCGATCGATCGAAATTCGCCATAATTTAAGCCTGTGAGTGCGTGAAAAGAACCGATGACTGCTGTCCAGCCTGATTTTTTGCTGTCTGATCATTTGCTGTCTGATTATTCGATAGTGCTGCATGATGCTGAGCACCATCAGTGGCTTTTGTTTCAGCAGCCGATCGCCATTTACACCACGCAAGCGATCGATCGGGTGGTGCCGATGCTGCAAGAAATTGAACAGCAGGCTGCGAGCGAATCCCTTCATGCGGTTGGAATGGTTGCCTACGAAGCGGCTCCTGCTTTTGATCCAGCATTGATGGTTCACCCGTTGGCGGTGCATTCTGCGAACTTTCCGCTACTCTGGTTTGGTTTGTATGCTCAGCCGCAAAGGATTAAACTGCCAATGACTCAGGGGTCTTTGTCGCCGCTGGACTGGCAGCCTTCGATCGATGATGCAGCGTATCGATCGGCAATTCAGCAGATCAAGCGCAGAATTCACGCCGGAGACACCTATCAAGTGAACTATACGTTTCGGCTGCGATCGGCTTTTGTGGACGATCCGTTTCAGCTTTTTTTACAGATTATCCAGGCGCAGGGGGCGGGCTATGGCGCGTTTTTGCAGCTCCCCGACTGGTCTATTTGCTCTGCATCACCCGAACTGTTTTTCACCCTGGAAAACCAACGGCTGGTTTCGCGTCCCATGAAGGGCACGATCGCTCGTGGACTCTGGCAGGAAAGCGATCGGCAGCAGGCAGCGGAACTGGCTCGGTCTGAGAAAAACCGGGCAGAAAATCTGATGATTGTGGACATGGTGCGCAACGATATGGGGCAAATTGCCGACCTTGGCTCGGTTTCCGTTCCCGGACTGTTTGACCTGGAACAATATCCAACGCTGTGGCAAATGACCAGCACCGTGCAGTGCAATACCGCTGCATCGATTACCGAGATTTTTAAGGCAATGTTTCCGCCTGCGTCGATTACGGGTGCGCCCAAAGCCCGCACCATGCGAATCATTACCGAGCTGGAAACCGATCCCCGCAAGCTCTACACCGGGACGATCGGCTGGATTCAGCCCTCTATAGTGGAATCTGGCGCGGAGACACCGGATGCAAAGACACGGCTCAAAGCACAGTTTAATGTGGCAATTCGCACCATTCTGATCGATCGCGCCACACATACCGCAGAATATGGAACCGGAGGCGGCATTGTGTGGGATTCAGCCGACACCGCCGAACTGCAGGAGTGCTACATCAAAGCCCAAATTCTCACCCGATCGCAGCCTTTGTTTGATCTGCTGGAAACGATGCTCTGGACACCTGCAGCCGGATATTTCTTGCTCGATCGCCATCTTCAGCGTTTGCAGCATTCAGCCGATTATTTTGGCTATGTGATCGATTTAGTCAAAATTCGACAGGCATTGATGGAGCACGCCGATCGAATGTTGGCGAAATGTCAGCGTCAATCTTCAGGGAGTAATGATTCAAGCTGCGAATCCTGCGAATATAAATCTTGTGAATACAAAATGCGCCTTACCGTTTCGCGATCGGGCGAATTTCAGCTAAGTCATCAGCCGTGGAGCGCAACGCGGCATACCATCAAAGCACAGCTTGCCCCGTTTCCCATCGACGCAAATCACCCTTTTCTGTATCACAAAACGACAGAGCGATCGATCTATGAACGCTTCAAACAAGCCTGTCCTGATGCAGAAGAGATCCTGCTGTGGAACGATCGGGGGGAAGTAGCTGAATTCTGTATTGGCAATCTGGTGATTGAAAAAAATGGACAAGCTTTAACGCCGCCGATCGCATCCGGTTTATTGCCGGGAACCTATCGAGCTGAGCTGCTGGAGAACGGTAAGGTTCAAGAGCGAACAATTCAGGTTAACGAGTTGATGAACTGCGATCGAATCTGGTTAATTAATTCAGTGCGAAAATTTGTTGCTGTTGAACTGAAACTGGAGAGATAAAAAATAGAGACAAAAAACTGCAAGACAAAAAACCCCCGGCATGAACCAGGGGTGAACAATCAGGGTGCATCTACCAATTCCCTATACCGTTGATGCCCCTGTTTGTCCGGAATATTCAGAGGAAAAAATCAGCCGCTAGTTTTCAGCGGATCGATCGGTTCTCAAGGGCTACTCATCGGCAGGCTCAGAAGACTGGGAATGAAGGGCAGGAAACGACCATGAAATCAGTTCCTTGTCTGCGCATTGATCAACGCCCTCTTCCACGCCAAAAGGATGCATAGCACAAACCAGCAGATTTCCGCCGTAAACTTGCCCGTGGTAGTGCTGACAGCCAATACACACCGGATGCTGATTCAGCCAGGGTTCTACAGTGTGCGTGACGGGTTCTACGGCACGATCGAGCGTTGTTTCCATGCCCAGCACAAGCTGAATCACGGGATCAATCCATTCTGCAATTTGATGATCAAACTGATCCAATTTGGGAACGATCGATCGGTCTACCTCATCCATGACTTCTTCAGAGAAATCAATCACGGCATCTGCGAAGTCATTTAGCTCGCGCCCGACGTTCTCAAAAAAACGTTCAACTTCTTTCGTTACCGACTCTAAAGACCGGAGCCAATCCTGTTGCCAGCCATCCATAAACTGAAAGGGTGTAGTGAATTGCCTATTCTGACTACTCTACTCTCGTTTGAGTCGCCGCAGTTCTTCTTGAAGTTTTGCAACTTGCGCCCTTAAATCATCAACGGCAGGTTCTGGTTCAGCAGTGGAGGTTTCCGCAGTGGAATTCGGAGCAGATCCAGGCTCATCGTCTTCCAGAATTTCGATTCGGCGCGGTTCGGGCGATCGCGTCTCGCTGACGGGTGGCTGCTCTTGCTGTGCCCGATTCAGCATTTCGTCAACCATGCGCTTGGCATCTTCTGCGGTGATCTCGCCGCGTGCCACCATTTCATCTGCAAGCTTTTGCGCCTGCACGCGCAGGTCTGCGAGTTTGACACCCGCTTTTTCAGCAGCGTAGGAAGCCGCTCCCACGCCCAAATAAAATGCTTTTTGAACTAAATTTCCAAAACCTGCCATTGCTGAAGCTTCCTTTTTGCACTATCGAAAAATCACAGAACGCAAAATTCCAAAAATTGCACAGGCTAATTTTCTCTAGCTTACAAAATGCGATCGGCTTCCTGGGGGTTTTGGCAGGGGAAATTACCCAACAAAAAGACCCGGAGTTCACGCCGATTACAAGCATCCCGTATTGCTGCTACCTTCCGGTCCTGACAAGGTTTGGGCGTTGTAATTGCATGAGTCCAGGTCTTTTTCAGAATAGCACATCGAGAATACGATCGCGAATTGCTTTCCGAATGAACAAACTGAGTGGACTGCTCGACCGCGACAGCAATTAACGGATTGTTTTAACGCTATTCACGGTACGCGAGAAAGAATCCGTAAAGATGCTCATCACCGATCGCTTGCGCGTGATGATGTTTGCGCTGATCGACATGCCCGACTGCAGCGGAATCTTGTTGCCATTCACCGAAATGAACTGCTGATCAAGCTGAATCTTCGCCGGGAAGCGATAGAACTGGTGGTTTTGGTCGGGCGGCAGCGCATCAGAGCCAATATTCACGATTGTGCCTTTGATGTCGCCAAATTCGCTGAACGGGAAGGAGTCCACCCGCACATCGACAGGCAGTCCTGTCGCAACAAAGCCAATATCCTCATTGGTGATAAAGACTTCTGCAACCAGCGAGTTATTCGGCACAATTTTCAGAATCGGTTCGCTAGTGTTGGCAACGAATCCGGCTCCCTTTGCCTGCAGGTCAAACACCACGCCGTCGATCGGGGCACGAAGCTCCTGATAGCGCAGGTTTTGCTTTGCCTGACTGAGCTGACCGTCAATCTCAGAGATGCGGTTTTCGTTGTCCAGGATGACCTTATTGAGCTGGCTATCAATTTCCGCAATTCTTTTATCGTTTTCTGCAATTTTGTTCAGCAGATCGTTGTTGGTGGTGGCAACAGTATTTTGCAGTTGCTGCTGAGCCTGAGCGATCGAATAGCGCAGTCGTGCCGCCTCCTGTGCCAGCCGATTCACTTCTGCCCGTGACTGAATGACCTGCTGCTCTTGCTTCACCACCTGAATTCGGGCAATGCCGCCGTCTTCCAGCAGCGGAGCCAGGTCATTGTAAATTTTTTCGTCGATCGCCAAACTCTGGCGCGTTGAAGCAAGCTGCTGTTCAGTCTGGCTTAACTGCTGCTGAAGCTGAGCCACTTCAAACTGAGCCGCTGCTGCCCTCGTATCGGCTTCCTGCTGACCGGCTTGCAGGCGGATTTGCTGCGCTGGAGAAAGACCTGCCCCGCCAGCTCCTAACTGTGCCTGAAAAAGCTGATTTTCGGCAATCAGAGCTGCCCGGTTTTCAGTGAGCGACAGCACTTCGGGCGACAGGTTAAGCTGTTGAGCGATCGCCAGGTTCGGAGCCGCAGACCCCGCCAACTGAGAGCGGTAAAACTGATTCTGGCGCATCAGCGAGGTTCTGACCTGCTCAAGCGATTTTTCCTGCGCGGCGGCGGCTGTTGGGTCAAACCGAATCAGCAAATCCCCTTTTTTGACGCTCTGCCCGTCCTCCACCAGGATTTCCTGCACCACACCGCCGACCGGAGCTTGAACTGACTGTACACTCTCCTGGGGCTGGAGTTGTCCGGCTGCAGGAACGGCTTCTTCGATTTGAGCAACCAATGCCCAGAGAACTGCAAAGCCCGCCACGCCGATAATCCCCCACAGAATGCCGCGCGACCACAAATTGGTTTGCTGCAGCAAAATTGGCTGATCGAAGGACTCTGCCCGAATCAGCTTATCTTCAGCCGCACCTGTCTCAGCTAGCTCCGATCGGCTGGGTTTGCTGCCACCGTTCTGGTGTGCTGGAACTTTCAGGGGCGCAAGACTGCTCGATTTGCCGTTTTTTCCGGCTCCATTCCTTCCGTTCATTGCAAGAAAACTCCTTTGCGAGCGTGGATTCAGGGAGACTGGTTTCAGGGGAACTGCAGGACAGGATTCAGGGCATTCCGGAGCGGGAAAAGTCTCCGTCTGCATCCATCTTAAAGAATATCTGGGGAAACAATTCGCGATCGAGGCATCCTACATTTCGGCTTCTTGCTGCTGATACAGGCAGTAATACCGTCCACGCAGTGCCATGAGTTCGTTGTGTGTACCGATTTCAACAGGCGAGCCTTTATCCATTAGTAGAATAATATCGGCATTGCGAATCGTACTGAGTCGGTGCGTAATAAAAAATACAGTTCGATCGCTAAACACCTCTGCCAGATTCAGACAGACCCGCCGCTCTGAGTCATAGTCCAGGGCGCTGGTGGCTTCGTCCAGAATCAGCAGACGCGGGTTTTGCAGCACCGTGCGAGCGATCGCAATTCGCTGTCGCTGTCCGCCAGAGAGGGAAGCGCCTCGTTCTCCAACTCGCGTGTTATAGCCGTTTGGAAGCTCCATAATAAAGTCGTGCGCCGCTGCCACCTGAGCCGCCCGAATAATTTCATCGGCAGAGGCATTGGGACAGGTGAGGGCAATGTTTTCCTGAACGGTGCCTTCAAACAGCAGGGTGTCTTGAGGCACGATGCCAATCTGCTGGCGCAGCGAATAGAGTTCGACCTTGCTGATGTCGTAGCCGTCGATGATGATCCGCCCTTCTTCCAGGTCATACAGGCGGGGCAGCAGTTTCATCAGCGTGCTCTTACCAGAACCGCTCTGACCGACGATCCCGACAAATGCCCCTGCCGGAAATTCCAGGCTGACATTGGTGAGCTGCCAGGGTCCGCTTGTGCCAAATCGGAACGAAACGTCGTCAAATTTGACCTGACCCTGAATTACAGGCATCGGGATGTTTTGGCGATCGGTTTCATCCGCTTCAGGAGCCGAGTCCACAATGTCGCTGAGTCGCTCGATCGACAGCCCCACTTCCTGGAAGTTTTGCCAGAGCTGAGCCAGACGCAGCAGCGGACTGGTGACATATCCCGCAATAATCCGGAAGGCGATGAGCTGACCCAGCGAGAGCTGACCTTGCAGCACCAGGTATGCCCCCACCCAGATCACCAGCAGCCCCGAAAGCTGGTTCAGGAAGTTGCTGGCAGATCCGGCAGTCGTGGAAGTGAGAACGGTCTTGAAGCCTGCACTGACATATCGCGCATAGCGTTGCTGCCACTGCCATCGCGCCCGGAGTTCCATATTTTGCGCTTTAACCGTCTGGATCCCGGAAACAACCTCCACCAGGTAGGACTGGGTTTCGGCGTTGCGCTCTGCCTTGACCCGAAGCTGATTGCGAATCAGGGGCGAAGCAACCACCGCCAGCAAAATGAAGAGAGGAACCGTCAGCAGCGAAACCAGCGTCAGCAGCCAGCTATAGATAAACATCACCACAATGTAGATTACGGAGAACACCGCATCAAGCACCACGGTTAAAGCGGTTCCGGTGAGAAACTGCCGGATGTTTTCTAGCTCGTTGATCCGGGTTGCTAGCTCCCCGACCGGACGACGTTCAAAATAGCGCAGCGGCAGCCGCAGCAGGTGATCGATAATCTCTGAGCCAAGCGACATATCGATCCGGTTTGTCGTATCCACAAACAGGTACGTTCGCAGGCTGGTCAGAACTGCCTCAAAGATTGCCAGCACCAGCAGCAAGATCCCCAAAACGTGGAGCGTGTCGATGCTTTTCTGCACGATCACCTTGTCGATGATCACCTGAATCATCAGGGGATTTGCCAGCGCAAAGAGCTGCACAAAAAAGGAGGCAATGAAGACTTCGATCAGCACCCGCTTGTGCTTTTGAACCGCAGGCAGGAACCAGCTCAGCCCAAATCGCTGCTGTGGCGTTTGCTTGGTCGATTTCAGCAGCAGCACCTCGCCCTGCTGTCCCCAGGTTTCCAGAAAATCTGCGGGTCTGCGTCGTCGAATGCCGCTCTGTGGGTCAGCAATCACCAGTTCGCGATCGTTCGCTTCGTAAAGCACCACCAGCCCATCCTGCCATTTCAGCAGTGCCGGACCTTCAATGCGGCTGATCGCGTTAGCAGGAGCCACCACAAGCTGCGCATTCAGCCCCATCATTTCGGCAACCGCGCCGCAAAGCTCTAGCGAAACGCCGCCGATCCGCTGGGATTGCCCCACCAGAACCCGCTTGACCACGTCCTTGCGGAAGGGCATGTTGAAGTACTGGCAGAGCATTTGCAGACAAGCCATTGCTTCATCCAGTTCGCCTTTGCCGCGCACCAGAGGATAGCTGCGGCGACCTGAAGGTTTACCGCTGGCAGCAAGGCTGGGATCCGGGTCTTCAGGACGCTCTGGCGCGTAGGGAATTTCCAGCTCTGGCTCGATCGCCGCTGTCTCAGCGGTTTCAGGTACGCTGGCATCTGCGATCTGCTCGGTCAAGCTTACCGGGAAGCCAATAATTCGCGCAGGCTGGTTGCCCATCACTTCAATGCTGTTGAAGCGATCGTTGAGCGTCAGCCGACTGCCCACCGGAAAATTCTCAATTTCGCCGCCGCCGCTGACCAGCCAGATGCGATCTTGCTCAAGCTGGGAGACCGGAATGCGTCCGGGCGGCAGGTTGCAGACCACGGCTTCGGTTTCTGCCTGAGTCGATAGCTCCTTCAGGTCGGCATCACCATTTGCCTGACGGTGCAGCTCGGTGCCTAGCAGGTCAAACACTTCCATGAGCGGAGCCTGCTGCCGGAATGCGTTAGCCAGGATGGGTTCACGCTCTAGCAGTGCCAGAAAGTCGGTTGCCGATAGGGTCAGGCAAATTGTTTCTGTGGAGGCAATGACCGTCTCGCAAGGCACGCCGCGCACCAGTCCCACCCAGCCAAAGATGGCTCCTGGCTGAAGGAGTTGGAGGGTGACAGGCTTTTGAGTGCGGGGATCGTAGCCCAGCAGCCGCACTTGACCCTGATACACGATGCAGACCTGGTTTGGCAGTCGATCGCGCACCAGAACCGCCTGCCCCATGCGATAGCGCAAAAGCTGAAATCGCTCCGTCGCGTAGGACAACGCATTGGGAGAAAGCTGATCAAAGGGAGGGACAGCCGCAACAAAGTCTTGAACAGTTGATTTGGTATAGGTCATGAGGCAAGGGGGGCAGCAGTAGAAGGATTAAAGCTCAGGGAACCGACTTGTTCCAGTTGCTCCTTGAGCCAGTTGTTAAAGCATTCATTCAACAGCCTCCGCCGCATCGGTTGGTCAAGCTGGGCGGGGATAAATTTTTCGAGCCGAACCAGAACAATCCATTCCCCCACACGGGTGGGCGGGCTAATTTGACCTGGCTGGCTGAGCATCAGGAGCTGTGCCAGGGTGGGGTGGGGAACGCTCAATTCCACTGGACCAATCAAGCCATCCGTGTTCGCTTCGGGACCTTTGGAGTAGGTTCGTGCCAGTTCACCAAAGCTTTGCTCGCCTTCCAAAACCCGGAAGTAAAGTTCCTGAGCGATGCCGATGTCTTGTTCTTGAACGCGGATTAAGGAGTAAATGACCTTATCTAGCTTATCTTTGCGGCTCAAGAAGTAGGACTCTAGCTTGGCTCCCCAGGTTGCCTGTTTAAATTTCTCAATCCGCATTTCTCGCGTTGCCAGAACATCAAGCTGTTCCTGGGTCATGCCATAGTAGGTGAGCCACGACTGGCGAGCTTCTGCTTCTTCGATCTGGTTCTGACTGTAAAATTGCTGACGGGCTTCTGCAATCTCGGCTTCTGTACAGTCGATCGCTTGAATTGCCTGATCGATCAAAAGTTCCTGAACGAACTGCGGCAGCATCTGATATCCCGCCATCAGCGGCAGTAATGCCTCAGCCTCGATCGATCGATCCCCAATTTTTAGTACAACGCTCATCTCAGTAGGATCTCTGTTGATACACGCTATGCCCTTTGACTTTAATTTGCCCTAAATTTGTTCGATCGGCTCATGAATACGCAGATTTGATTAGAAACTTTAGTGGCAAACTCCAAAGTTTACTGATTTTTAATGCAAGAGCTTAGTAGAATCTCGTGTTATTTTGCCATTTTTGACGCAAGAGTTCTGTAGGATTTCGTGTCATTTTGTCTCCAGTTCTGCTCAAAATATTTGCCCAAAGTATATCTGCCCAAAGTAAATGTGCAGCAGCCTGTCTAGTTGATTTTTCGTAGCTGCACTGACTTTATCTGCAGCTCCCTTATCTGAAACTACCTTATACAGTAAGAAACCTGATTTATTCCAAGAACAGGCTGAGGATGTGACATTTTGATAAGTAGATTTGCCGTCTTATCACAAAACCTTTACAGATGCTGTCCCTGTTTCTGCTCTTGCAAGTCTGCCCACTTCTGCTCTAGGGCAAACAGTATCATGGAGCGAATACGCCACGCAGCAAACAAGATTACGCAGTTCACAAAATTGGATGTGCTCTGTTATATAGCAAACACCAGGAGCGATACGTCCATTTGTTAAGCTGAGGTGACCGTTCATCAAGAACGCATACCAATGCACAAGCTGTTATCCGGATCCCTTCGGACTGAAGCCATCACGATCGCCATTCCTTGGCTACCGCCCTCGCTGCAAAACACCCGGCTCGTGCAGCTTTCTGACTTGCACTACGATGGACTGCGTCTTTCAGAAGAAATGCTGACAGAGGCGATCGAGACCAGCAATGCGCTCCAGCCTGACCTTGTAGTGCTGACTGGCGACTACGTAACCGATGACCCGACTCCGATTCATGCCCTAGCCGATCGACTTCAGCGGCTCAAGAGTCGGCAGGGAACCTATGCGGTGCTGGGAAACCACGACCTGGAAATGCCCCATTCTCAAACCGAAGTGACAGCCGCCCTCACTCGCGCTGGAATTCGGGTGCTGTGGAATGAAATTGCTTACCCGCTGGGTCAAGAATTGCCGATCGTCGGGCTGGCAGATTTCTGGTCGCGTGAGTTTAATCCGGCTCCAGTGTTAAATCAGCTTGACCCAGAAACCCCTCGCATTGTCTTGTCTCACAATCCAGACTCTGCGGCAAAACTTCAGCCCTGGCGCGTTGACCTTCAGCTTTCCGGACATACCCACGGGGGTCAGATTGCCTTGCCCGGTTTCGGACCCTTTCCCACGGGCTATCAGCGGCTGCGTCGCTATGTTCCCAAAACCTGGCGCAGATGGATCCCGTATATGAAAGAAGACTGCTGCAAAGTTGTCCAGCACTGGGAATGGGCACAGGGACTGCACCCGGTCGGCTCCAATTTGCTTTATGTCAATCGCGGACTGGGAACCTATCCTCCGGGACGGCTGTTTTGCCCGCCTGAGTTGACGGTGATCACGCTCATCGCCGGATAGCTTTCGCCCATCCACGCCATAATTTTCTGCTATCGTTAATCGGTCGATTCCTGTCTATGCGCCATCCATGTCGATAGCGGGGTGGGTAAACCGTCTACGCTGGTTTGATTCTTAAGCTGCCAGTAGTCCCACATGCCCCGATCGCCTTTTTTCTGCGCCCATTCCACCATTTCCGATCGCTGTCCCTCGAACTGATAGAGAGGAACACCCGTACCGCAGGAAGTTTGAACGCGATCGATTTCAGCAACGATAATCTGTCGAGTTCCAGGAATGGCGGGGAACAGGTCAGCATGGGCGTTCCAGTCGGCTGCATCCGGTAGCAGCACCCGTCCCTGACCATACAGCCGCAAAATCAACGGTTTTCCTTGAAAAGCACAGAACATCAACGTGATTCGCTGATTTTCTGTTAGATGAGCAGAAGTTTCGTTGCCGCTTCCGGTGAGGTCGAGATAGGCAACGCGATTGGGGGAAAGAATGCGAAAGCTGTCCAGTCCTTTAGGCGAAAGATTAATATGTCCTTCGGGACTCAAGGGTGCAGTTGCCACGAAAAAGACTTGCTGGGCATGAATAAACTTTTGTAACTCGTCGGTGATGCGATCGAAAACTTTAGCCATAAAGAACTTTAGCTATCAAAAAGAGACACCTCTACTATTAACTTCTGAAGAATTAACCTATGAAAAGTTAACTTGTGAAGAATTAACCTGTGAAAATTGACCTGTAAAGATATTAACCCGTGAAGAGTTTATCTCGTAGACACCGAAGAAAGTGAGATCGTTCGCGAAATCGCAATTGTAGACGGCAACGGATGCTACACGGCAGGCTTTAAACTATTTGAAATTGCAAAGACAGACACTTTTAGAAGACTGCGACATGCTACAAACAAGCGATTAGCCTGTCTCCCACAAATGGAAAGGGATAGTTCGTTGACTTTAGGATAGCTAAACAAAAACCGGATAGGACTAGCCTACCCGGAATCGAAGGAAAAGGACAATTAGACTGACTAAACGAAATGGCAGAACGTTTGATTACACGCCGACCGTCCGCTTGACGACTTGAGTCAGTTCGCCTTTCACGTACTTGGTTGCGTAGTCTTCCAGACTTTGCTGCTTGATCTTGGATGCATTGCCTGCGGTTCCGAACTGCTGATAGCGATCGGCACAGACTTTCTGCATGTACTTGATCGAAGGCTTGAGGAAGTGGCGGGGATCAAATTCCTTCGAGTTTGCCGCCAGCGCTTCACGAACTGCTGCCGTGATCGCCAAGCGGTTATCCGTGTCGATGTTCACCTTCCGTACACCGCTCTTGATCCCCTTCTGGATTTCTTCAACGGGTACACCGTAGGTTTCAGGAATGGTTCCACCGTACTGATTGATCAGCGCAATGAGATCTTCGGGAACCGAGGAGGAACCGTGCATGACCAGGTGGGTGTTGGGCAGACGACGGTGAATTTCCTCAATGCGGCTGATTGCTAGAATTTCGCCAGTTGGCTTGCGGGTAAACTTGTATGCGCCGTGGCTGGTTCCGATCGCGACTGCCAGCGCGTCAACCTGAGTCCGCTCAACGAAGTCAACCGCTTCATCGGGGTCGGTCAGCAGCATGGAGTGATCGAGTTCACCTTCAAAGCCGTGTCCATCTTCTGCTTCACCTTTGCCGGTTTCCAGGGAACCCAGACAACCCAGCTCGCCTTCAACGGATGCGCCGATCGCGTGAGCCACTTTTACGACTTCGCTGGTGACGGCAACGTTGTAGTCATAGCTGGCGGGGGTCTTGGCATCAGATTCCAGCGAACCGTCCATCATGACGCTGGTGAAGCCGTTCTTGATTGCGGAATAGCAGGTTGCAGGCTCGTTACCGTGATCCTGGTGCATCACGATCGGAATATGAGGATAGGTCTCAACCGCAGCCAGAATCAGGTGACGGAGGAAGTTTTCCCCAGCGTACTTGCGGGCACCACGAGAAGCTTGCAGGATCACAGGGCTGTCGGTTTCGTTCGCAGCTTGCATGATTGCCTGGATCTGCTCCATGTTGTTGACGTTGAACGCAGGAATGCCGTATCCATTCTCGGCGGCGTGATCCAGCAGTAGTCGCATTGGCACGAGTGCCATAGGTTTCCTCCTAGTTGGTGTGATCAGCTAATTTCGGCTTGAAACGAGAAATGCTTATGACAATCTTAAGATACTTTCCCGCGCAGGTGAATTAATATCTCTTAGATTTCGGTCTAAGCGGCAGATGTGAAGGTCAGCTTCAG
>Ga0224722_1000140_pt1 | contig 41180 bp, 36 predicted proteins | sample Balambano_FR1_Me_FD_161646 | JGI IMG/M metagenome (GOLD analysis project Ga0224722, IMG submission 161646) | Freshwater sediment microbial communities from Lake Towuti, South Sulawesi, Indonesia - Balambano_FR1_MetaG | ecosystem: Environmental > Aquatic > Freshwater > Lake > Sediment | place...
GGTCAAGAGAGTAGGCTTTCATAATAAGGGTATCGGGTCATAACAATAATTTCTGGAAGAACTATAAAAGATAAATCCGCCACTGCCGATGGCAACGACGATTGCACCGATAAACAGTGAGCCACCGATACGCCCAAAACTTCCTGTTCTCCAACGAACACGGAATTTTTCGGGCATTCCGCGCACCCAAACTCGAACCCCCATCAGAAACAGGGCAACCGTTATGGCGAGCCAATAGAGGTTGTACCAAAAAGCTACCTTCTGAAAGGGACCGAAACCGTTCATATCGGAGTAGACAAAATCGGGTTGGCTTAAAAAGAGAACCAAGTGCCGCTCCCATTGGAAGGCGGACAGAATCGAGGAGGATATCAGGAGTAGAATCGCGACAACATGACCAACAAATTTCTGATTGACAAAGGCATGAACAAATAGAGTTGTCAGTATTATCTGGGTCAGGATGGGCAAAAGATACCCCACAAGATACTCTACATATACATTGCTTTCAAAGTTGTAGTACCCCAAAAAGGCTTGCGATAGGATAGCAGATACTATCATCAGGAGGGTTAGCACTAATACCATCAAAAGAATCGCAAGGGCTTTTGCAACAGGAACAAACACCGTGGGAATTGGCAAGGTGTCGGTTAACTGGTCTAAGCGTAGAACTCGTTCGCGCCATGTTAATTCGCCCGAATAGAAGGTCACTAATATCAACACTACGGCAGTTAATGAACCTGCGACCCCCTCCACCATAATACGTGTGACCGGAAGAACTGGTGTATCGAGAACACGCTCTTCGCTGGTTGCAACAATAAATAAGAGGAAAATTCCCAATGCGGTGATGATAACAAAAGGGGTACTAAAAACGATTTCACGAAAATAGAGTTGGGTAAGTTGCACCAATGCGCCCCACCGATACCGAACCCCATACTGTGTTGGAGTAGATACTTGGTGGTTGGAGGGTGCGACACTTGCGATTGCTTGTTCTTTGCCACGCGAGGAAGTTCGTTTCGTGGAGCGAAAAAGGGTCAATGTATGTGTGGAAAAAGAGAAGAAGTGGTATCCAAGTGCCAGTACACTGACCGCAAATGCGAACCAAAACAGACGATTTATTAACGTATCACCCATCAATGGTGGGAGGGTAGTGTTTTTCTCGTACTGTGTCCAGTAACTAGTCCCCTCTATCAGGGGTGTAAAGCCAAGTGGGTCTAGGAGGGAAAGAAGAAACGAGTTATCAATGATTTTTAGAACTGTTTGGATGACAAAATAGCTACAAAAGAGAACCAATGCCTGCACATAGATAGCCAGAAGACTGCGTGTGATTGCCCCCAGCACAAAAAACAGTACCCCGGTTAAAAATAGATTTGGGATAAGGAACACTCCCGTCAGCATGAGGTAGGAGTCTAAGCGTAACGGTCCATAGATTTCGCTTTTCACCCACGGCGCAATAGAGCCAAGCAGCATCCCCAAGGGAACACTGAGAAAAACGAGGACAGTAACAATATAGGACCCTAAAAATCGCCCCAGAAAATAGTCTCTTTTGCTTAGATGCGATGTAAAAAAGAGTTCGTGTGTATTTACTTCAAAATCACGGTATATGGTTGTTCCCATCACCGCAGTCACTATCATTCCTCCTAGTAGTGTGATGAGATTTCCTGTAATAAGGAGGGCATAGGGAGCATTCACTTTGACACGTCCCTCTCCCCATAAGCTCTCCATTGCTTCTGTGGACAGGAGCAGGAAGGCACTGATGAACAGTAAGGCAAAGAAGAGATAGGTCGAAGCCTGTCTTGCCCGAAACCGTAACTCAAACAGTAGCACCTCTTTCATAGGTTTCCTTCCTCGCCGGGACTACTCTCTGGCACCTCTGTTGTACTGGTTGTATCCGTTGGGGTGGCTGGGGTGGTCTGGAGTTGCTTTTCTGTCTCTTGTTCTGTCTCTGGGTTTTGCTCTGCATGGTTCTGTGGTGGTGTCTGTTGACGGGAGAGTAAATCTTGTTGTTGGGCAGAGATAAAGTAGAAGTAGGCATCTTCTAAATCCGCCAAAACCGGGGAAAAAGAGAGGTCGGGTTGGCTATCACTATAGACGAACAGTACCGTTTGCCCCGCGATTAACCGTGTCGAGATAACGCGATAGTATTGGTGTGCTAAGGCAAGTTCGTTTTTAGCAATGGTGCGTTTCCAGATGCGCCCCTCTACTGCTGAGATAACCTCTTGCGGGCTTCCTTCCGCAATGACAGAGCCGTTGGCAATAATTGCCATTCGTTCACACAGTTCACGGACATCTTCGACAATATGCGTGGAAAGAATAACAATGGCATTCTCCCCGATTTCAGAAAGGAGATTGAGAAAACGGTTCCGTTCTGTCGGGTCAAGCCCTGCTGTCGGTTCGTCAACAATCACAATGCGCGGATTGCCGATGAGGGCAACTGCAATTCCCAAGCGTTGCCGCATCCCTCCGGAATATCCCCCCACTTTCTTCTTGCGGGCATCGTAGAGATTTACTTGTTGGAGTAGACGCGCCACCTGTTCTCGTCGCTCCCGACGGTCTATTAGTCCTTTTAGTGTTGCGAAGTGTTCTAAAAGTGACTCCCCAGAAAGAGAGGGATAGAAGCCAAACTCTTGGGGAAGGTAGCCTAACTGCTCGCGGATTAGCTGTTTGTTTTGACGAATATCCCAGTTGTCCAACCAGATAGTGCCGGAGTCGGCATCTTGCAGGGTTGCGATAGTACGCATCAGAGAAGATTTCCCTGCCCCATTGGGACCCAACAAGCCAAACAAACCACGGGGAATAGTAAGCGAAACATTGTTCAACGCACGAACGCCATTGGGATAGACCTTAGAGAGGTTCTCAATACGAAGTTCCAACATGACCTCCTGATGTCCCTGAAGAGATAGAGTCGTCCCGCAGAGGTCTCCTTCTCCTAGATAAATCCACTATAACACAACTAAGAGGGGCGTGGGAGGAGAATCCGGCGCATTTCCTGAGTATTTTGATGGTTGCTTCCTTGCTCTCATCTCTACAAGGCAGGGGAAAGCCGGGGTAGAACAGGGCTATTTTAGGCTTCAATAATAACGGGGGTTCCGTTGGGAACACTATCAAACAGTTCTTTGATGTCTGCGTTGTCGAGAGCGACACAACCCCATGTCCAGTCACGGTGTGTTCCGCCTCCGTGAAGATATATCTCCCCGCCCAATGCCGTCTTTTGGGGAGGGGCAACCCGACGTTGATTCGCCCGGATTATTTGCTGATACTCCACGGTTGTAATGCGCTTTTCCTTAAGACCACGCTCGGCATCGCTCTGGTTTGGATAACTGACTCCCAAGGAAAGATAGAATCGGCTTCGAGGGTTTTTGGTGAAAATGTAGTATGTTCCTTCTGGGGTTGCCCCATCCCCTTCGCAAACCTTCGTCCCGATGGGTTGGAAACCCAGGGAGATAGGATACCGACGCATCACAACACCGTCTGCATAGAGAACTAAAAGCCGACGACGCTTTAGCACTAAGATCTTGGGGTTCATTAGTGGTAGTTTTAACGGCTTCCTGCCTCTCTGATTGGCGTGGTTCTGCAACACTATCCATCTCCGGGTTATTTACAGTTTTATAGCCGCCCCCCACAGTAATGTTGCAATAATGCTACGAGAGATTTTCGCCCCTCTCCCATTTACAGAAGAGGGGACAGGAAACTTCTTAAACCTCAGAGAGCCACGGGTGGTACTCTTTTTCGCTGAGGAGGCGGAACTTGACCTCTTTGGCGGTGGCGCGGTCTAAAACTCCGGCTTCTACTCGCAGACCGTTCTTCAGTGCCTCCCGAATGGCTACTGCCGGGTCGTCGGCAATCTTTAGGTCGGTGTCCGAAAGGGGGTCAAAGTCATCGTCATCTTTCTTTTCCGGCGATAACTTGGTGCGGGCGACTCCCCATGCAGTCAGTGCCACCGAAAAGGCTTCCGCAAGAGTGGCGGGAACTGCTTCGCGTGCGCTTAAGTAGTCCTCCGCTTGCTCCTCGGCATAGGTGGTTCCTGCTGCCACCGCAAAACGGTTCTGTGTCCGAAACTCCCCATCGAATCCAATCACAAAGAAATGGTCGTCGTTCGGGGTTTTTCCTAACTCGGTGTAGATGGTTCGCAGGGTGAGTGGAATCGCACTCTGGTCGTTGTAGACCCGCTTAATTGCCGGGGAGAGTGAGAACCCGACCAGACGTTGGATGGAAACATCGTCCGGGGAACGCTCGAACCCCTCTTTGTGCGCGGTATCAATTGATGCTAACCGCAGCGATTCGATATCGCTCTGCTTGCCCAGCGACCCCATCATCAGACGGTCATAGACCTCGAATATCTTGCGCTGCGAGCCACGAAGCGAGAGGAGCAGTACCCCCTCTGCATACGATACTCCCACCACCGGAGAGCCGTCTTTAAGGCGGTCTTCGACATATTCGTTGCGCTGTTGGAGGGCGTTGTTCCAATCATAAAAACTGTATGACATTTTGGTTTAGTCCTCCGTCCGCTTCATTGTCAGGGGTTCTCGTCCGAGAATCTCATTCACCATGGTTCGCAATGTAGCTTCGTCTACATCGGCGACCCCTTCGGCAGTAATTGTCTTTGCTACAGGGAGAATCTTTCCTGCGCCGCCCGTTGCTGCGTCCAAGTCCGCCGCAATCTCCAAGAGGGTGAGGGCTTCGCGCAGTGCGGTATCTCTGTCCATTTCCCGGAACGGTCCCCGTGTGCGAACGATATACTCAAAGACCCCACGAATCTGCGTGGAGCCGGAGCCTGCCGCACCAAACTCGGCGGTTTCAAAGCGTGCGCCGCCCCCGTCGTAGAAGAAGATACGCCCCTCGTTCGCCTCTAAATCGAAGGTAGAGACGACCGGGATAACAATCCCGATTCCCTGCATTGCCGCCATCTGGTTCCCGGCAATCACCCGTCCGAGTTCGCTCAGTTTCCCGTCGAGGCTCATCGGTTGCAGTTGCGAGCGTTCAAAATAACGGAAGGCATGGCGCAGGTAGCGGACAATCTCCATTGCTTTCGAGAATGCCCCCGAAATAGCAATCAGTGTGTGGTCGTCCAGAGGCAGAATCTTCTCCGCCTTGTCGTACATGATGGCAAAGCCACCTGTTGCCCGTCTATCCCCGACATTGATAACTCCGTCTCTGTACTTGACGGCAATGACCGTGGTTCCATGAATCGGTTCTGTGGCAAGTCCTTCGCCGGGGGTACTCTGTGTGAGATGGGGCGAGCGGGACGGCATCCCCTCTGCCGTGTTTGACAAGTAACCGGTAAGCGCGGCAAAGTTACCACGCTCTGCACCGATTTCCAACATAATTGTTCCTTTGTTTCTAAAATTCGGGAGGCGTGAAACCGTCTGCGGCAACCCGCCTGCCCATTTCTGACTTCTAAAATGGCTCTTTACTGCCCGGAGCGTTGGCGGTATCGCTTGGCTTGGTTGGGGTCTACCCGCTTCATCCGGTCTAAAATATTGCGTGATTCGGGACGCTTAACATTGGGCTTGGACGGACCATCGCCGTCGCCTTGCTTACGCAGAGGGTCTGCCGTCGGCATCGGACGGGTCAGTCGGTCATCTACTCGAATGGGTTCCATTATTCCGTCTCCTTCAGTACGGTTTGTCTGTACAGTTTTACCATACAGTTTATGCTTTCCCACGGTGCGGGGGAGAACAGCCTATACATCCTCGCTGTCGCTCTCAGTTACTTTCGCTCCTGTTGGATTGGCTTCCTGCTCTAGGCGATGGATGGTTTCGACAAATGCGCTCGGCGTGGTTGCGGATTCTAACGCTGTCCGCAGTGCTACCGGATTTACCGCCTCGACTTGGGACATTCGCACAGTGGCGGTCTGTCCCCCTTCGGTCAGCGCGAGTCGGCTCCATGTAATCGAAGGTATCGCTTGGGCAAACCGCGCAACCGCCATTCCGCGCACAATGGCACGAGGAGAGCCAAGCGGAGGGGAGTCTACTGCCGCCACTATCTCTTCCTCAGTCACGATACGGCGTACACGCCCCTCTTGCTCCAAGCCAAGATATAGTCCCGCTTCCGGGTCTACATTATGATACTCCAAGTCCAGACTTTGCAGAAGGGGGTCACCGGTTTCTAAACCTTCTGCCTCACGAAACTCGTCTAGTAGTGTTCGCTTTGCCACCCAGTCCAGTGTATCCGATAGAGAAAGTGGGTCACTCTCCAATCGGTTTAGCACCGATTCCCATTCGGCAAGAACGCTATCTGTCTCTTCGGAGAGTCCGGCTAACTTCTCTTGTGCGGCGTTTAGGTAGGTGCGCTGAATCTCTATTGCCCCGATGGTTCCTCCGCCCAGTCGCTCCACCTGCCATTTTAATGATTGGTCACGCGATATTTGCTTAATCGCCTGCACCGGGTCACGCAGGGCAACCCCTTCGGGTCGCCATCCCATTTCCAACAGGCGCAGGGTCATCAGGGTCGTTCCTATCTTCAGGAACGTTGCCACTTCACACAAGTTCGCATCGCCACAAATCACATGAAAGCGGCGGTACTTACGTGGGTCAGTATGCGGTTCATCCCGTGTATTGACAATTGGGCGATTGTAGAGTGTATCCACCGAGGCAATTGTCGTGAAGAAGTCGGAGCGTTGCGCCAACTGAAAGATTTCCGGGTTTGTTGCCGGGCTTCCACTACTGGTCTGCTCGATTCCCACCTTCCCTGCTCCCGCGAAAATCTGCCGTGTCACCAAAAAGGGGAGAGCCACTTGCAGAAGATCTTCAAAGGGAACCTCTCGCGCCATCAGATACGACTCATGGCAACCGTAACTTGCCCCATGATAGTCCGTGTTATTCTTGTAGAGCGCGACTAAATCCCCGTTCAATCGCTCCATCCGCTTTATGGCACAGGCTTGCATCACCCGCTCCCCGGCACGGTCATGGGCAACCAATTCCCGTAGGCTAGTACACTCCGGGGTAGAAAATTCGGGGTGTCCGTGGTCGTTATAGAGTCGTGCGCCGGAGGTCAGTACCTTATCCGAGCGTACCTCCACATCGGTAGAGTGTGGTTTGCCAGACTGCTCAAATTGGGCATCGTTCGGGTCTACCGAGAGATGGTCAACGGTAAAGCCGCGCATATCGCGTCGGGGATGCTCCTGCCGGTAGTCCCAACTGGTTGCGGCAACTCCGGGGTAAACCTTGACCAAGTGCGTCGCTTCGACGACTAAATCTTGCGCCCCCTTGCCTTCCACATAGATACCATATTCCGTTTCGATGCCAATCAAGAAGAGATGCCCCCTGTTTTCCGCACTATTGTACCCCCGCTTGTGAGTTCCTTGCCCCCTCTTTTAGGTAGGAAAGATTTTTTCCATCATCGGGAAGATAGGTCGGTTAAACCGTCTCATGCTTCTCTTCATAGCGGTAGCGATGTTGCCGCACAGCCTCAATATAGTGTTCGATTTCGGTATCTGGAACCTCTAAGCGGGCTAATCCCTGCCGAATCATCTCGGTTCCGGCTTCAAACTCCGCATGCACTACCGCATCGGCTCCGGCTTTTCTCAGACGTGGAATATCGTCCCCTCGATGTACGCGGACAACTATCGGCAGGTTGGGAGCAATTTTTCGGAGTGCTTCCACGGACATCTGGGTGGTCATTACTTCGGGCAAAGCAACTACGGCGAGGCGAGCGCGTTGTGGTCGGGTTTGCAAAAGCACGGGTTCGGCGGTCACATCCCCATAGAGTGTCCGTACCCCGGTATTCTCTAATCGAAGCAGGGCATTGGCATCGTAATCCACGACCAAGTGAGGAATCTCCTGCTTGCGGAGGGCATCCGAGACATATCGTCCCACCCGACCATAGCCCAAAATAAGCACATGGTTTTGCAGAAGTCGCTCAGTGGTATGAGGGACTTCCTCCTCGTCCTCTGACCCCCCCTCGGCTTCCGACACTCGGCGTTTCCGCAAAAGCGGATTCCTACTGAGGATACGATAGAGTGGGGCAGCAGATTGGAACAGAAACGGCGCACAGAGCAGAGTCAGCAATGCCGATGAGAGAATTACTCGGCTGACTTCCTCGGAAACCAAGTTTCGACTGGCACCGATTTGCGCTAAAATAAACGAAAACTCCCCGATTTGCGCCAATCCCAAACTTACCAATAGGGAGACACGCAGAGGATACCCACGTAGGTGCATCCCCCAATAGGTAATAAGCGGTTTCCCCAAGAGAATCGCGATAGTCACAGAGCCAATCAGTACGCCATGCGAGACAAGGAACTGAGGTTCTAAGAGCATTCCCACAGAAACAAAAAACAGACTGGAGAAGACATCGCGCAGTGGGCGAATCTGTGCAAAAACTTCGTGGGCATATGGGGATTCGGAGATAACCAACCCCGCCATAAACGCACCCAGTGCCAGCCCTAAACCCATCATCTCCGCGACATAGGCGGTCAGGAGGCAGAGGCAAATGGTGGTTAAGAGAAACAGTTCGCGAGAGGCATTCCGAGCGACGCGCTCTAACAGAAACGGAACTACACGCATTGCTAGCACCAGAACTCCCCCAACAAAGCCAACCGCTTTGAGCAGTTCTACTCCCACGGTTCCCAACGAAGCCATCCCATTGGTTCCTAGTCCGGCGAGAGCGGGAAGCAGAACCACCATAAGGACAAATGTCAAGTCTTGCACGACCAGTACACCGAGAATTATCGCGCCGTGCCGTGTTCCTAACTCCCCCTTTTCGTCCAAAACTTTAAGCATGACGGCGGTGGACGACATAAAAAGCGCACACCCTAAAAACACTCCGCCATAGACTCCCCACCGAAAGGCAAGGGCAAGGAGTATTCCCAAAAGGAGGCTTCCTGCAAAGAGAGTACCTCCCACAGTTAGCGCGGTACGGCGAACATGCCGTAGTTCGTCGAGCGAGAACTGTACTCCCACAGCGAACATCAGCATTACAATGCCGAGTTCGGCAGTCATTCCGACAACGGACTCATCGGCAATAAAACCGGGAGTGTGTGGTCCCACGACAATTCCCGCAATAAGGTAGCCAATCAGTACGGGCAGGCGGAGGAGATGCGCGACCATTCCCCCAATCAGTGCCGCAAGGAGAACCATGCCTAACTCGCCGAGAAACGGGTCTGTGCCTGCACCATGCCCCATTGCGTTACTCTCCTTTCCCGCTCCACAGGATAATTGCCCCCAGTATGAGAGCGGCAATGGCAAGAATCGGCAGGACATAGTATAACCACTTTCCCACACGAAGCGTAGAGCGGTCAAAGTGAAAACTGCGTTTGAATTCCGACATGGGCTTCCTCCAGCATTATCATGCGTTATCCTGTTGCCCGATGGTTTCTCTCCCCTAAGCAGGCAATGGTCTACGAGATAGGCAACGCGATAGTTGGCAAAGGAAGTGGGGGAGGGGCGCGTGCCGAAAGGAGTGGACAATCGTATTTGTCGTTCTACCCTATAAACCCATGCCTCACTACAGTATACGCTATCCATAGCCATTCGGTTCGGGGTAAGATAGAGGTATGAACGTCTTTTTCCGCTCAGTTCTTAGGATGGTCTTACTGATTTTGGCAGGGGGATTGCTGGGTTGCCTCTCGCGCCCCCAAGCAACCAGTGTCCTTGCCATTCCCCCGCGTGACCAAGTGCGAATTGTCGTTAAGCAGATTAGCGATTCGCCTACCCGAACGCATTGGCAGTGGTCGGTTATTGGCGAGAGAAACTGGACTGCCCCAGAGATCCGTCGTGGTGCAAGCGGGGTAGAGGTGGTGCTGGATAAAACCTACCCGATTAACGACACCCAAAAGCATGATGGGTCAAATATCTGGGTCTGTGAAATGCTTATCGAAAAGAGTGCCACCGCAAGCACCACCACGGTAAAATATGACCTGCATGGGCTACGCGGGAAACCGGCACAGTTTGAGGAGAATCTTCCCGATACCCCCATGATTGCCCTGACCAAAGACACTCTGCTACGCCTTCCCGCAGAACCGATTTTGGCACGACAAGGCGGGAAAAATATTGTCTTTCGTATCGCGAAGTAGCCACTACAAGCGATGCAGATGACGTGGCTACGAGGGCATGTCGGTGACTCTCTCTGAACTGATTCTGCTCCTATTTCTTCTTTTGGGAGCCTCTATTGCTACTCTCTATCTTGCTGTCGTGGTACATGAAATTGGTCATCTGGTCGCGGCACGTCTGGTAGGATATCGTGTCTCTTCGTTGGGATTGGGACTCGCCGACCCCCTCTGTATCCTGCCTTTACCGGGGAATCTTCGGTTCTACCTATGCCGGAACACTCCGTTGCAAGGGCTGACTTGGGTACTTCGCCCCCGATGGGCAGTCTCCCGTGAGCGCGATAGGGTACTGCTTTTGGGCGGAGTATTGGCAAATCTGGCGGGGGTAATAGTGGGTCTGTGGTTATACTTCTCCCCGCTCCCGCTCACGGTTCGAGCGATTGGCGCGGTCAGTGTGGCGATTCATGGCTTTTTTGCTATGGTTAACCTGCTCCCGGTTCCGTTCCGCTTGGGTGGGGCAACTTTTCGTTCCGATGGGGCGCAACTCGCGGGGGTTTTACAGTCCCCTTTTCGGCATACTGTTCCCTCGCCTCATACATTACTGGCTTCGCGTCCGCTTTGGGAAGCCATTGGGGATACTACCATTCTCACCTATCAACTGCTGAATGCGGCATTGGCGTGTATCGAACTGGGGGATAATGAGGCAGCAAACCGCTATATCCGTGAAGCACAAACCGTCGCGACTCCCGATACCGAGGGGCAAGCCTACCTGCGGTGGGTGCAGGGTTTGCAGGAACCCTCTCCGGCAAATATCCCTGACAGCCTTGGCACGTTATGGGCTTTGACCTATCGGCAAGATGTTCCCCTTTCTAAACGACAGCAAGCCCTGAATCACCCTCTGGTAGTACAGCATCCCGCGTTGTATACCGACCTGCTGGGAACCCTGATTTCCCAAACGGTTCAAGAGGGAGGGGTTTTGGAGGAGACACTATTGGCACGCTACGAGGCAGGTCGCAGCTCCGCACGCTCCGATACCACCGATGCGAAAACCTACGCCGCGATTGCCTCTGCCAAAGAGAGAGCAGGAGATACGGCAGGGGCAGGGGTGGCTTATGAGCGTGCGATCACAGCCCTTTTTGCGGTCTATCGGGGGTTACAAAGCGACCCGGTGCTACAAGCTCGGTTTGCGGTGCGGAATCAAGCGGTGGTGGCTACCGCCTCTGCCTGCTATCGTCGTTTGGGGAGAACGGCAGAGGCGGCACATTGGGAACAACAATGGAGACTCAGGATGCAGACTGCATCGGAGGACGCTTTGAGCCTCACCCGGCTTTCAGTGCCGGAGCCGGGTCGTCATCTTCCACCACTTTGACCGCTTCGACTTCGGCAAACTGGGCTACCTGTGCCGAAATATCGTTGAGTGCGGCACGATTAAAGCCGACTACCTTCCGCAGAATTATTCCCTGATTATCCGCAAAAAAGAGGGTAGGAACACTGCTTAGCCCATAGACCATCGAATGGTACAGGTCAGAGTCCATCATCAGGGGAAACTTGATACCGAACTTCTCAGCAAAGGCGCGAGTGGTATCCGCATCGTCCTGCGACACCCCCAACACCGTCACCTTGCCAGACTCTTTATAGATGTCGGCTAGCTTTTGCAGGTACGGCAGAGTGAACTGGCAGGTCGGGCAGGTTGTCTTAAAGAAAACCAAGACCAACATCGCCCCTTTTCGCCGTGCATCCCCGGTTCCTACCGGTCTACCCGAAAGGTCGGTTAGGAAAATATCGCGCAAGTATTCGTTGGCGTTCAGCGTATTATCACCCCATCGCTGTTGGGATTGCCCGCCAAATTTCGCCATGATGTCTCTACTCCTTGTTGGTCTTTATTAGTCTTTGCTGGTCTCTATTGTTTGTTTCATCTGTCCGATTTTATGTCACCGTGAGAACCGTCTTGGTCTGTGCCGCCGTCCTGCCTCGGTCATCCAATACAATGGCTTCCAGCACACTCTGTCCGGGTGTGTTCAAAGGAAGGGGAAATTCACACGGTCCCGGTTCAGCATCCGAGGCTATCTGTTGCCCATTGAGTTTGTAGATTACTACGGGACGAGTCGCGTAACATCTTGCCCAAACGGACACCGGAAGTATACCACGCGGAATCGTCAAACGGGCTCCCACTGGCTGAATTACGGTGGGAGTTTGTGTCTCTTTCTCCGTTAGCACATCGGGGAGAAAATAATCCGGCGCAACCGCACGGGCGTACCCGGTTCGCACGACTTCCGTATCCGTGACCGAATAGTTATTGCGCTGCCGTCCCGGTTGCGCGTGCTTTATATTGTCGTTGTCAAAAATATCAATCAGTTTGACCCGTGGATAGAGGCGAGGAAGCGAGCCGTAAATCTCCGCAATCTTACGAACCGCCCACTCGGAACGGTCTTTGTTATCCACGGTAGAGAATCGTGAAGCCCCAAACTCGCAAATGGCAATCGGCTTCCGCTTGGCATACAGGTCATACACATAGCGCACACGGTCTGCGGGATTATCGAATAAGCCGGGACGGTCTGGGTTGTTGTCATAGAACGGCACACTATAGAAATTGACCCCCACCCAATCTACCAAGTCATCGCCGGGATAGAAGCGCGGAATCGGGGGTTCGGGGATATGGTTCACGCACCAGACCATCGCCACATTCGGCGCAAACTGTCGCATCCGAGAGCAGACCAGTCCCCATTTATTTTTATACTCATCCGGGTTCCCCCCATAGCGCGTCCAGTCGCCGTTCATCTCCGAGGCAAAACGGAGAAAAATCGGACATTCGGCACGTCCTGCCTCCATCGCAAAGTTACGTAGGTATGTATCATCTTGTACCTCTTGTAAGCCTCGGTTGGGTTCAAAGGCGATATGTGGGGCAACATTTTGGCGTTTGAGCCGCTCGACCCATCCGAAGGGGAATGCTCTACCATAACTGACATAGCAGAAGACCGATGCTAACTTCTTCCCGGTGATACGAGCGAACTCATCGGGGTCGCGGTGAATCTGCGAGTTCTCCATAAACCCTCGCCCCAAGCGTTCATCTCTATCTAAAAACGCTCCAATGTAACAGCCGTAGGCGGGTTCGTGGAGGGCAAGGGATAGCGGGGGAGTAGGTTGGGGCAGGGGAATCCGAGCAAAGAGGCGGATGCTACTGGTGTAGCGATTTGCCTTACTCTCTTCCACAATTGCCGCATTCGTATCCCCATTCTTGCGGTAAATTGCGGCTTCTCGGCGATACAGTTCGGCGGCTTCGGCGTAACGCTCTTGTTGCACGAGGGCATCTGCCCGTCGCCGTAGTCCGGCGGCACTCTCCTGTGGGAACAATAACATACCTTCTCTCCTCCCCCATTCCGGCTTCTACCGTTCTCGCCAGTAGTAAGACTCAGTTCTCTTACAGCAGTTACATTCCTTTTGTTTCGCCACAATCCCCTTTTCTGCTTAGTGTATAATGGGAACACAATACTCAGTGAGGAAAGCCATGTCCGTTACGACAACCAGCACGACCATCGAAGCCCCTCCTATTTCGACGAGTGCAGAGACCTCGGAGACTTCCAACGGTCACTCCCCCACCGACTCTCTGCTATTGGACTCCTTAGAAATCACCAACTTTCGTGCCTTTCCGCACCTTGTCATCCCCCAATTGGGGCGTGTGAATCTCATCACGGGCAAAAACAACGTCGGTAAGACCTCGCTATTGGAAGCAGTATGTATCTGGGGTTCTCAGGGACGCGAACCCAATGTACTGTATGGGATACTGGCTCGCCGGAAGGAAATAGACTACAACAATCTTCCCCGCACTTCTCATCCGTTAAAGTACCTCTTTCATTCGTGGGAAGCAGAAGAGAATTCTGGAACAACCCTAAATATTCAAAGCACAATTCCCCTCATAGGAGGGGCGGTGACAATAGTTATTCGGGAAAACGGAGAGGCTTTGCTCTACAACCGTGACAAAATCGGCGACCCGATAAGCCACTATGAGCCATTAACCAGTGTTGAGGCTTTTGAGGACGCTCTCCTGAAGTCTAAGATAGTCTTTGTTTCTCCGAATGGGATGTCCAACACTTGGTTGTTAGACAGTTGGGGAAGGGCAGAACTAACTCCTGCTGAAGATACCGCTATTGGGGCGATGCAGATTATGGAAAAGCGAATTCGAGATATTGCCATCAAACCCCTTCGTACCAATCCTACCCTTTTGACTCTTTGGGCGCGAGTTGAAGGATTTAATGAACCGATACCCTTGGAAAGTTTGGGGGATGGGATAAATCGTCTTTTTGGGCTGGCATTAGCCGTGGGTAATGCCAGGGACGGGATGCTCCTCATTGATGAAATTGAAAATGGGATTCACTATTCGGTCTTGCCCCAGATATGGCGATTTCTCTTTCAGTTGGCGCGACGGCACAATGTTCAGGTCTTTGCCACAACGCACAGTTGGGACTGTATCGAAGCGTTCCAACAAGCGGCTTCGGAGGACGAAGACCCCCAAAGTGGGGTGTTGGTTCGCTTGACCCGGCAGGGCGAGGATATTGTCTCCACCATCTTTGACGAGAGGCGATTGGCGATTGTCACCCGTGACGGTATTGAGGTACGCTAGCCGTGGCAAAACGAGTCAAGCAAGGTAACATACTCAAATATGAAGGGGTATTGTCTGGTGTACTACTGGTAGAAGGTAGTGCCGATTTTTACGTGGTGGGACATCTCTGCAAAGAGTATGCGATTGAATTCACCGAGTATTTTAGTCTTATTTCTCCGATGGGATATACACAGTTACGGGATTCGTTAGATACCTATCTTGACCAAAGTGAATTAGACTATCTGGGAATTGTCGTGGATGCTGATGCTGATTTGAGTAGGCGATGGCAGTCGCTACGTGACCGTCTTAGCGATAATCTGTGTCGTTATGACCTAGCACAACTTCCTAATCTTCCCGACCCCGCAGGAACGATTGTTGTGCAAACAGGGCGACCACGTTTAGGCATTTGGATAATGCCTGATAACCAAAATATGGGGGCAGTGGAGAGATTCTTACAACAACTGGTTCCTGCAAACGATGAATTGTGGGAATATGCGAAAACCTGTGTTCAAAGCCTACCAGAGAAGCCACAAATACCCGAAGAGAGTTGGGAGAATTGGTCAGACAAGGCGCATTTACATACATGGTTAGCATGGCGCACTAACAACCCGGGCAAATCTATCGGTGAGGCTATTACCAGCAAAGACCTCGATATCACAGCGGTTGAAGCACAAGCATTTATCGCTTGGATTCGGCGGTTGTTTGAGACAGGGGAGTGACCGTGCGGGGTGGGCTGAGGGCAAAAGTTGCGACCGAAAGAAAGATCCTCACCAGAAGAAGCGGTCACACCTCCCGGCTTTCCTGCGCGAAAACCCGTTTGCTTGGCTTTGGCGAAGGGGAAAAGCAGACCCTGCAACCGAAGCGAAGGGGATATAATGGCACTATGCGTGTTGCTCTGCACACTCCGTTCGTTGTGCAAAAACATACGGGAATCGCCCGGCATCTTTGGGGTTTGCTGCGAGGGCTAGCTCAGACCGACCTAAAAACCGAATATCTGTGCTTCTTACCCCCCACTGTTGCCCGCCCCGACTGGTTCCCGGATAACTTCACCATCGTTCCTTATACGATTGCCGCAAATAACCCGGTGGTGCGGGTGTTACGTGAGCAGCAGTGGATAGCCGAGGTACACCATCAGCATGGCTTCGATGTGCTACATTCCCCTTTTGGGTATCTCCCTCCCCGCCTTCCCTGTCCTGCTGTGGTGACTGTGCATGACTGCCGATGGTTGCGCTACCCAAAGACTTTTACATTTCTTCGGGGAACCTTCTTACGCTGGGCAATTCCCCGCTCTATTCGGAACGCTCGGATAACCGCTACTAGTTCGGAGGCAACTCGTCAGGAAGTTCTTCAACTGTTTCCCGATGTCTCCCCTGAACGAGTACGCACGGTTCATTTGGGTTTGGATGAGGAGTGGTTTACCGCACCGTCGGAGGCGGCTATCGCGACAGTGCGCGAACAGACAAAGGAGAAGCCGTTCTTTCTTGCAGTAGGAACACAGGAGCCGCACAAAAACCTACCCCGTCTTTTGGAAGCGTTTGCTCTCCTGCAATCGAATCGCTTGGCGGAGGGAGATGTTTTGCTCTATTTGGTCGGGGTCAAGAGTTTTGCGACAGGCAAGCATGACAATTTGGCGCGAGTGCTGAATAACCTGTCGGTACGTTCGTGTGTTGTGCTACCGGGAGCGATTTCCGATGACGAACTGCGGGCGGCATATCGTGGGGCGGTAGCCCTCTGCTTTCCCTCCTATTATGAGGGTTTTGGCTATCCCCCGTTGGAGGCGATGGCGGCAGGAACTCCGGTTCTTGCCTCAAATGCCTCTTGTATCCCGGAGATTGTGGGAGATGCGGCAGAGTTTGTTGACCCTTTTTCCACCGATTCGATGGCGGCAGGGATGGCACGTCTGCTTACCGATGAGGGGCATTGTCAGGAGTTGATAGAAAAGGGCATTGAGCAGGTGCGGAGTTACACTTGGGAGCGGCACGCCCAACAGATGCGCCGACTCTATCAGGAGGCAACGCTGTTGTAAAAATCAAGAGAGTGAGTAGGAATCTCCCCAGTCTCTACGGTATGAAATCTGTATCACACTCTTTCCGCTCAATTGTTAAGAGAGTGTTAATTTTGACGGGACAACAAAAATTTGTGATTTTTTAATCGTTTCTTAACACAGCATCAGGGGGTGTCTGGTATGTTAAGAGATGGTCTATTCGGAAAGGCGATTTGTATGACAGAGATTAGCAGACGTAATTTTTTGGCTTCGACCACGACGCTAGCGGCAACCGGGACGCTGTTTGGTTTTGAGGGCATGGTGGCACGGGGGGCTTCTGCCAATACCCGACGCTCTCCTTATGTGCCGGGAGGCTATGGAGAACTGAAGCCAACCAAATCCATGAATACAGGGGAGTTTGTGCTTGCTTTGCCAGAAGGGTTCTCCTACACCGTGTTTGGTAGGACAGGCACGAAGATGAGCGATGGAAATGCCACTCCTTCCCTCCACGATGGGATGGCAGCATTCCCCGCCCCCGGTGGGAAGATTCGCTTGGTACGAAACCATGAGATCAAAGAGAAGCCGGGAGAAGGCTTTTTGGGTGCGCCGGGGGGATATGATGCGTTGGCATGGGCAGGCTGTACCACTCTGCTGATTGACCCCAAAACTCGCTTGATGGAGAAGGACTTTTTGAGCCTTTCGGGAACGCTGGCAAACTGCGCGGGCGGTCCTACCCCATGGGGAACATGGATATCGTGCGAAGAGACTACCTTGGGAACCAAAGCCGGTTTTGGCAAGGAGCATGGGTACTGTTTTGAAGTCTCGGCGAAGGCAGATGGTAAGGAGAATAACCCGATTCCCCTCAAAAGTCTGGGGCGATTTGTGCATGAGGCGATTGCCGTAGACCCACGCACTGGAGTTGTCTACCTCACCGAAGACCGGGGAAGTGCAGGTTTCTACCGCTTTATCCCGAAGGTGAAGGGGAAACTCGCCGAAGGGGGACGATTGCAGGTTGCGGCAATCAAAGATCGCAAGAACTTCGATACCCGCAGGGGGCAGAAGCCCGGAGACACCTATACAATTGTTTGGGTAGATATTGAAGACCCCGACCCGAAGAATGCCGAAGCCGAACCTTTAGCCGTCTATAAAGAGGGGCAAGCCAAAGGCGCGGCAACCTTTGGGCGTTTGGAAGGGTGCTGGTATGGGCGTGGCAGTATCTTTATTGATGCGACCAACGGGGGAGATAAGAACTTAGGGCAGATTTTCCAATATACGCCCAACGGGGACAATGAGGGCAAACTGGTTCTGCTCTTTGAATCGGTAGACCCGAAGATACTGGCAATGCCGGACAATCTGTGTGTGAGTCCGCGAGGTGGTTTAGTTATCTGCGAAGACAGCGACGAAACGATGCAGTATATCCGTGGTTTAACCCCACAGGGAGAACTGTTCGACTTCACGCGCAATATCCTTGTTGGGTTTGAAACACAGGAGTTTGCGGGTTCCACCTTTAGCCCCGATGGGAAAACCCTTTTTGTGAATGTGCAGACACCGGGACTTACCTGCGCGATTTGGGGTCCGTGGGAAAAGGGAGCCTTGTAACCAACGTCCCCCCTCTCCCCACGGGGAGAGGGGGAACTGAGGTCGTCAGAGTCCTAACCCTTCATTAAATCCTGCACATCCAACAGGTCATCGTCGGTTAGGTCGGAGTCGCTTGGCATATCGTTGGCGCGTTGCCGCACGGAGACTCCATCTCCCCTCGGTGCATCGCTCATTAGGTCTACAATCTGATTAAGGTCGTTCTCAGAAAACTCGGCGTTCTCATCCGGCAAACCCTTATCGCGCATCACGACTCGTGCGGGAGCCACTCCCAAGACACCACTGCCTTTATCACGTGCAACAGCAACCGTGTTTTCCTTGCGGCGTGGGTCAGACCGCGCTTCCGAAGCCGTTTTATCGTTGGCTTTACGCTTCAGTTCGGCAATCTTCTCGGCGGCAGTTTGCGCTCCCCCCACTGTGCGAACCGGTGCTTCTGGGGTTGGTGCTTCGTTTGTCTCGCTCTCGGCGGAACCTTCGGAAGCGGTTTCGGTCAGACGTAGAACGGGGGCGGCTTCGGGGTGACGGGTAGACAGCCACCGTTGCAACATCTCTCCGGCATGTCCTCGCCACGAGGTCGGAGTCGCATTCCACCAATCCGCATCCCGAAGGTTCGCATCGGGCAATGTACTTCCCTCGAAGAAAACCCCGTAAAGTTCTGCCCCGGAGAGATATGCCCCAATCAGTTCCGCTCCAATCAGGTTTGCCCCTTCCGCGTTCACACCTTCTAAGTGGGCGCGGGTTAGGATAGCACCGGGCAGTGCTACTCCCGAAAGTTTCGCGCCTGCCAAAAAGACTCCCATAAGGAATAGGCGATGGGTGTTGCGCCACTGCGAAAACTCTTGCGTGGAAGACTCTACCTCAAAGGGGGGGGCATGAATCTCACGCAAGGCATTGGCTAAGAGTTCGCGGGCTTCTACAAGATTCTGCCCTTGCTTGGCAAGGTTTTCTAAGAGGGTGTTGTTTGGACCGGTGGACGGTTCCCCAAACTTTGCCTGTGCCATCCGTAGGGCGTTCATCTTCTCACGAACCTTTAGACACTCAGGGTCGCTTGCGATGTTGTAGAGGCACTTCAGGGTCACTTCCCCCGATTCGGTAAAGGGGATAAAACCAACCAAGGGGGGTAAGCAGACATCTTCGACACCATATTTTGCCACATAACGCCCCAATGTCTCTCGGAAGAGACGAAGTGTGGTTCGGTTTACTTCGGCGATAGGTTGGAGGGCGGCATACAGGAGTAGTTGCTCTCCCTGCCGACCAAATTCGAGCAGTAGGGTGAGCGCATTCAGAATCCCCACACGTACTTCGGGGAGTTCTTCCAACACAAGTGTCGCACATAGCCCCTGCACCGCCGGAAGATAGAACGGATAGCCGTCTGTGTTTGTTTGAATAGAGCCGCCGGGTATTCGCTTTTGCGCTAATTCTACCAAGCGTTCTGCGGCAACAATGCGAAAAACAGGATTGGTGGCGTTGCCCACACGGTCAATCGTTGCCGCAAAGGCTTCCTGTAACTCGATACGCGACCAACGGTCATCCTCGAACTGCCAACGTGCCTCGACCCATTGACGATGGGCTTCGCTTCCCTCACTCTGTGCCGCTACGGATACCCCCGTTGGCATGACGGAGGGTTCGCTTCTATCGCCCCATTTTAACATCGTAGATACTCCCGGCAGTATCTCTCCTGACTCAAGTGCAAGTGGTGACTCTGCCGTCTTTCGGGCATTATTTGCAGGAGATAGGGTTGCCTGTTTGGATATTTGGCATGCAATATATATGCCAAATCTGGGCAGGGAAGAGATAACTGCTCCCATCAGATAGGAAAAGTCCTGTGCCTACCCGTTAGAATTATCGGTATTTTTACCAAAGACTTCAGGGTTTAGACAAGAAAATTTCCTGATTCTGCACTTGCTTTTCTGCCGGGAGGCGTATCGGTGTTACAAAGGTGTTACAAAAGCGAGGTTAAAAAGTCGCCTGCTCGCGAAAGCCCCAACTTCTCGCCTACCACAGAACCGTTGTAGCGGAAGTCTTCCAACTCTATGGCGATTGTTCCTGTAAAGCCCGCCTGCTGTAGCCGCGCACAGACAAACGTCCAATCTACAACCCCTTCACCGGGAATACAGTATCGCCAATCGCCACCTCCAAAACCAATTGGGGAGACGAAAGTCGGTCCTAAATTGCCGTACAGATACACCCCTTCATCATCCAGTGCGGTATCTTTCCCATGAGCATGGATAACACGCGATGCAAACTCATGCAAGAAGCGTTTGTAGTCCACCCCGACTCGGACCAAGTGGGACGGGTCGTAGTTGATACCGAACGCTTCTGTGGGAACTGCCGCAAACATTGCCCGCAACGTTTCAGGAGTTACTCCTAGTGCGGAGTGGTTCGGTCCGGGCCACCCCTCGACAGCAATTCGCACGCCGCGCTTCTCTGCCTCTGCTGCAACCACCGGGAACGACTCTTTCCAGTATTCAAACGACTCTTTGCGGCTTTGCTGGTGGTTGGACGGAAAAAATACACAGAATGCCTTATCTCCTCCGGCATCGGCGATAGCATGAATCGTGGCGATTCCGGCTTCGATACCCTCTTGACGTTCGCTGGCTTCGGGAGAGAGCAGTTTTATGGTTCCCGGCAGGTCAAATGTCCCCGTTTCCAAGCCCGCCTCGCGAACTATCCGAACACGCTCTGGGTCGGGACTATGTAAGTCCATCGAATCAAAGCCTGCCTCTTTGCACCATGCCACAAAGTCGGCAAAGGGTTCTCGTCCACAGGCTCCCGGTATGCGTAGACCAATCTTCATCATGTTCCTCAAACTCCTCTGAGAACTAACTCCGCTACGGAAGTGATAGGGAGATGTTCCCTTCGTCTCCGAGGAAATCCTGTTTCCACTTTTCCCCTCCCTCACAGTTTCAGAAAGGGTCTGAGGGAGGGGATTGAGGGTATTAGGGAGGACCGATTTTCCAGACACCATAACAACTGGTTGTTACCCATGCTTGTCGTGTGACTGGGTGTACTCGGATGCAGATTGCTTCGCGTCCCCCATCCTTGACTCCCGCAGTGAGGGGACTATTCACCGTCAGCGTTGTCCAAGAGCCGTTCTCCGCGCAGTTTGTCGAGCGTTGTACTGCCGAAACAGTGCTATAGACATCTCGCGCACTGCCAATATAGACCACCTTTAGGTCTTGTGGGTCGGTTGCCACGGTCTTGACACGATGCCAGTTCCATTGGTCACGCTGTAAACCAGCATCCACGGTTGTCCAAGACGAACTGACCCCGGTATCCCAATATTTCAGGGTATCCTGATGGGCAATGTAGATACGCTCACCCCCACCGGGACGTACTCCTACCGCCACATCCTCGATACCGCCTGAGGTTAATGTGGTTCCGACGGTCTGCCATGTCACCCCGTGGTCAGAGGATTTAACCACGTTCACATTGCTTCCGTTGTACTTTACCCCGAAGAGATGCTTGGAGGCTTGCGAATAGGTGAACACCCCATCACACCCGCTCATTTGGCTCCAGTGCCAGCCTCGGTCATCGGTACGCCAGTTCGCAACAAACGATACCCACCCCCACTCCGGGTCGGTCAGGCTGACATCTTGCCCGTTGTTCACACCATTTCCCCAGCGCACCGGGTTCCCACTCCAGTCCTCGGCGGGTGTCCATGTCCAACCAGTTCGCTTGACTTTTAACTGGCGTGTTCCGCCCCACGAATCGGAGTTCCCTGCCCACAGTACGGTTTCGCTAGTATCGCTGTAGTACATACTTCCTCCGGCATAGCAGAAGCCTCCCCAGCCGTTCCCGGAGATATTTTCGTATGTCCATGTATCGCCTAGGTCAGCAGTCCATGCGCCATTGTAGTCTTGACTGGCGAACATCAGGAGATTGGTGGCATGATTGGTGAAGTTAAACTTTCCTCCTATCAAAATCCCGTTGTAGCCGTTACCGTTCCACTTCCATGTCCCCCCACTATTGGTCGTTTTGGTAATCCAGTCTCCTCCGAACGAGTGGGCTATCGTGGTGTTGGTCGGATGCCATGCGAAGATTTGCAGGCGATTGTTGTACGGCATAAACGCATTGGTGTTGTCGTATCCGCCTTGACTCCAAGAACTGCCGCCATTGGATGAGTAGTAGATACGTTTATCGTAGTCCCCGTGGTCGCCAACAACCAGCATAAAGTTGGTGTTCCCCGGATGCACGCGGACATTTCGCAAGGGAACAGTCGTGGGGAGGTTCGTTCCGGTTAGTTTCGAGAACGAATGCCCAGAGTTGGTGGAACGCCAGACCCCCCCTTGCTTGCTGACCCAGACCGAGTTGCCTACCACATCTAAGCCTTGTACCGCCCCCGAAAGCCGATTGGAAAAGCTGCTTCCTCTGTTGGTGCTACGATACAGAGCCGTTCCATTCCCGATATACACATAGCCGTTGGAGGGATTAACCTTCACAAAACCGTTGCCAAAACCCGTGTTGCGTTGCGCCCATGTTCCGCCCCCATTTTGCGACCAGTAGAGTTTGCCATCCGGCGCAGACCAGTAGGCATACTTGCTGTAGCCGCTTTCGATGACACTTTTATCAAATGCCACTTGGTCGCGCATATCCCGGTAGCCGACGTAGTTTAAGGATAAAACACTGCTCCAGCTTGCCGCTTTATTGGTGCTGAGATACAGACCGTGGAAATCGGTGTTGGTGGAGTTTGCGCCCACCGCAATCGCACGGTTATTGTTGTTGGGGTCTATGGCAAAGCCGGATGTCCCACGGGGAGTGAAACCAACATTGCACGGTTCCCATACATCGCCCCCATTCAGACTGCGATATATCCCCCCGACATCGGTTCCGAAGAGGAGAAAGTTCCCGGTATTGTCAATAGCGATGGCTTGGGGCCACTGACACCCCTCACCACCTTTATTGATGTCTCGTAGGGCAGGAGTTCTCAGGGGAACCGCTTGCCACGTCTGTGCGAAAACGGGGGTTATCATCGGAGTACACTCTCCGACCAAACAAACACCCAGAGCCAGAATTAGTTGCTTAAATAGCAACCGTTGCGATAAATACAACCGCATTTCCAAATACCTCCTTCATTGGATAGATAGACCCGTCTGTTGTGATTACCCTGCGGAGGCACGCCATTGGAGAATGGGGTCTAACTCCACATAGCGTCGCTCTCGTACAGGCTCCATTTCCTCAATCCGTTGCCGTAAAAACTCCCACCCTGTTTGGCACATCGCCTCTAGTGGTTGTGCGATAGAAGCCAGTGGGGTATCTAAATAGTCCAGTTCGGGGCAACCATCACAGCCAATCAGGGCGGTATCTTCGGGGATTTTTCTGCCCAATTCGCGTAGCGCACGATATGCCCCCAGTGCCATATCATCGCTGAAACAGACCATTGCATCGGGGCAACCGTGAGCTTGAATATAGTGGGAAAGGTATCGGTAGGTCTCTTGCGCCCCGGCTTTTGAAATCGGAATAATCTCCTTCTCTCTCCCGATTTCTGCCATTGCTTTTTCGTAGCCACGGCGACGCGGTTCTTCAGGGCTATTTCCCCATTCCGAGACTAAAAAGGCGATACGTTTTCGCCCCCGATACGCAAAGTGGTGTACTGCTTCATGGAACCCTTTTTCCAGATTCACTGTGACACAGTCATCGGCATCGGTTGCGGCGTAGGGACCGATACTGACAATCGCGGGGTGTTGCCCCGTCCCGCGTGTCTCCAAAAAGGCGCGAACATGCTCTTTTCCATCGCACGCCAGAATCCCATCCACGGGCCAGCGTGTGACGATGACACGGCGGTTTCTCTCTTCCCGCAGGCTTTGCATCCGACAGATGACTCGTTCATACGACTCTCCTTCCATCTGTCGTTCGATTTCTTGCAGAATGTGCGTGTAAATCATCGGTTCCAGCACGGCAATCCAGAGGGCGACAACGTGCATTTTGCCTGTCACCAGAGCGCGTGCCGCCGGGTCGGGGAGATAGTTCATTGCCCGCGCCGCTTCTAAGACTCGTTGACGGGTGGCTTCAGGAATCGCAACATCGTTTCGCCCATTGAGAACATAGGAGACGGTAGCGCGGGAGACTCCGGCTCGCTCGGCAACATCTTGGCTATTGATTCGTTTTGTCACTCTTGCCATTTACACGCTTCACTTACACGAGTAAGTGTAACACTCTTCAAAAGGGGTGTCAAGCGATGGCGAAGAATTTCCAGAGAAAAAAAATCGGTCTGTGGGAATTCTGTATCCCGCAGACCGTTCACAAAAGGTGGTAGAAAGGAGATATTTTATTGTCGGTGTTTTTGCACAAAATATCAACGTGATATAATTCACACCTCCCTGCGATTTTTCAGTTTTTTACCCATAAATACCAAGTACCAGTTCCATTCTTAGGAAAAAACCGTGTATAATACCCTGTTCGTTTAATCCGATATGGCAGGGGGGCAATGCAAATTTCCCCTTTTGCGAAACATTCGGATAAGGTGTCGCAGTAAAAGCAGTGGTAAAGCATTCCTGCTTCCGGCAGGAGATAAGGTGTTTTTGTGTTCGCGTCCGAATTCTATCGTCCGTCGCAGGGTGGTTCAGGACTGTTTTCTTTTGCTCTTGTGAGGTATACAGAACCATGGTACAACTGAGTCCCCTCGCCAGCACTATTTTAATCTCCTTCTTTTTGCTCAGCACCGTGATTTTGCTTGCCCTTATCGCTGGTATCGGGCTATTGGTCTGGAAACTCAATCATGTTTTAGAGCGGTATGAGGAGCGCATCGGTCCGGTGTTAGACCGTGTGGATAACGCCTTGCTTTTGGTGACAGAGAAGACAGAGAGTATCGGCGAGAAAACAGAGGTACTTTTGGAACAGACGGTTGAAACTGCGGGGTCGGTGCATCAGAGAATTGATAAGACCGCCCATGCGATTCAACAGACCATTCATGCACCTATCATTAACATCAATTCTGTTGCGACAGCCTTTGCAGAGGGTTTTGCGACCTTTCGCAGTTTGCAAAGAGCATCGCAGCGTAAATCACCTTCGCTGTCTCCGGTCACTGACTCCCATCTGTCGGATAGGGCGGACTTGGCGGAGATAGAGGAAATGCCGTTGGAGTCTGAAACCGACACATTAAACCGGGTAGAGGAATATAGCAGTGTGGGGATACTACAGGCTGAGGAAGTTACTCCCAATCGGGATACCGTGTTTCCTGCACCTGTTTCCCCTTCGTCGCCCCCCGACGCAGTTCCGCGTCTTCCGATTGGGGCAACCGTCATCGGAACAAGTGTCACCGATGGCAACTCCCGCAAAATGCGGGAAATGGTAGAAAATCAAGTTCTGTCGCAATCACGATAGAACGATGGTGAAGAGATACAGAAGAAATATACTGGAAAATCAAGAAGGGACGGTTAAGAATGGCAGATAACAAGGCAGATTTTGTCGTTGGTTTAGTAATTGGGGCGGCATTAGGAGCAACTATCGCTCTTCTCTATGCGCCGAATTCTGGCGAAGAGACTCGCGATGTTCTCAAGAAGAAAAGCGATGACCTACTGGAATCCGCAAAAGATACCTATGATAAGGTTAAAGACCAGACGACGCATCTGGCTTCGCAGGTGAAAGACTCCTCCACCCAATTAGCGGCTTCGGTTAAGGAATCTGCAACCGAGATGGCAAATCGGGTCGGCGATTCGGTCAAGAAAGTCACCGAAGAAGTCACCGACGAGGTCGAAGAAGTACGGGAAAAGCTTGCCCATGAAGCAAAAGAAGTCATGGACAACCTAAAGAAATCCACTAAGTCTACCGCCTAATCGAGGTATTCGTTGACAGGGCAGTTTGACTAGAAAACACTATTACTCTCAGCAAGCACCGTTCACGTGCAGTTAAAGTACCGAGTACAGGTACACACGAACGCAGGGTGTCCCCATCCTGAATCGGAAGGAAGAAGAAGATGTCCGAAGAGATTATGGCTCCCGAAACCGGTAGCACGGAACGGGAAGGTGGCTTTGCCGCCAACCCGGAATTAGCCCGTGAAGCCGGACGCAAAGGGGGCGAAATCGTTAAGAAACGATATGGGGCAGAGTTCTACAAGGAAATCGGGCGCAAAGGCGGGGAAACCGTCAAACGCTCCCGAGGACCGGAGTTCTATGCCGAGATTGGACGTAAAGGCGGTGAAATGCGCGGAATCCGCGCCGCAGAAGCCCGTGCTTTGCGCCCCGAACCCGAACCCAAACCGAAGCGTAAGCGAGGTCGCCCTCGCAAGAATCCGCTTCCCGAAACCACACAGGAATAGGCAGTAAATTCACAACGGAGAGGGGCTACCTCTCCGTTGTTTTTGCAATACTAAACCCCTTTCGGTTATAATGCCAACGTGCCCAAAATTCGCCCCACCGAAAATCTCCACAAACGAAAAGGAGTTGGGATGTTTCCCCCTCGAATTACCTTCGCTATACTGCTTGTTGCTCTTCTGAGTCTGACGGGTTGTACCAAGTCGAACAGTAGCCGTATGACAGTGGACTATGATAAGGAAGCCGATTTCCGCAGTTATAAAACCTTTGCGTACCGTGCCGGAAAAATCGTCGTTCCCCCAGAGTTAGGCGGACTCAACAACGATATTTTGGAGCGGCGATTTCAAAGTGCCCTCACGGCACAGTTGGAAAGCAAGGGTTTTCAGAAAGCGGCAGATGGCGTAACTCCTGATATGTTTGTGACATACTCTGCCGGGGCGTTGGAAAAGTCTGACCTTACCCCTGTGAACTTTGGGGCATCGGTAGGGGTTCCGATTGGGCGATACGGTTGGTGGAATGTGGGCATGAACCGCTATATGACCCGACGCTACAAAGAGGGAACGCTGGTGGTGGATGTTGCGGATGCGAAATCGGGGCAGTTAGTGTGGCGCGTTTATGCCAAAGGCGAGATAACAAAACTTCCCGATGATAAGACGGTGAACGCAGTCATTGGTCGGGTGCTGAAGGACTTTCCCCCCCTGAAGAAGTAACCTTCTGTGTGACCTCCGAATTTTTTGTGTTCCGACGAAAGTGGCACTCCCTCTGGAAATGCCACTTTCATTGTCTGTGTCTGCTCTTGCCTCTTTGTCTCCTATCGGGGACGGTGCTTGCCCAACCCACCGACCCCTTTGCAACTCTCTTGCAGCGATACGTTCAGCAACGAAACGCGCTCCTTTTCTCCCCACAATCTACCCTCTCCGATATACAGAATCTACAGACACAGTACCGCGAACTTCTGCAAGCGAGTAGCCCCAATGGTATCTCTTTAGCGCAGTTTGCCGATGCCGTGCGCGAAGGACTCTTTGATACCCCATCGGTTCGCCCTGCCGCGTTAGCACAATTAGAACGCTACCCTGAACAATCGTCGGCTCTGGAACAGGCGGTTCGTGTGCGCCTCTATGCGCCACTCTCCGCGTCCGATGTTTCATTGGCACAACAGCGTGTCCCGCTTACCACCCTGTTAAACTCTCCTGAGTTGCCCATCCTCCTGCAAACAGAACAGGCAACTACCGTTTGGGATGCCCTGCTTCATGTGGAACCCATCGCCCTGCTACAAGAGCAGGAGTCGGCTCTTGCCCGGTTGCCATTTCTGATACAACCCCAAGCCCATCCCAAAAATGCACTACTGGCAACTGACCTTTGGCGAATGGGTATTCTCATTGCCCGTGCAGTAAAGACCCCGGAACTACGTCGTTCGGCACTGCAACGCTTGGTGGTTGTGGGAAAGGAAGCCCAAGCAGTCGCTTCGCAGATTCCCCTGTCTGCCCGCCAGCAAACGAGTATTCGACAACAGACCGAACGCCTCGAAAGCCTACTCCAACTGAGTAAAGACCCAAACGGTAAAATCCTCGGTACTCCCTTGACCTTTTTTCCGATTCCTCTTTTTGCTACGGGAAGCGAGGAGGGTTTTTGGGCATTACTCCGAACCGCGTCTGCTTTGGGAACCCCAACGCGGGTGTCATCCGCTCTTTTGCGCCCTCCACCGGATAGCATTGGGGGGAGTGGCGGCAAGGAGTTACGCGAAACAGTGATACAACGAGATGCCGGGTATGTTGCGCCGTTCCCTGCTCTGCAATCCCGCTTTTGGAAACCCATTACACTGGATGACCCTTCGGGGAAGATAACCGCGCAGGAGTTCGCCCTCTCTCCCGAAACCGACCAAGTTCTTTTGCGCTCGGCAAACCTCTCTTTAGGTGGCTACCGCGCTTCATTAGGGGAACTGTTTTGGAATAAGGGAAATCTGACCGCGAGTGACTTTCGGATGTCTGCCACGCTCCGAGAACGCCCCGTGGTTTCGATTAGTTCGCCTGCTATCACTCGAACGGGTGATAGCCCCATCCGCCTGAAAGACGTTCGCCTCTCCCTTTGGGGAACTCGTCTTCTGACGTTGCGTTCGTTCTCCCTTCCTCCTATCTCTCTACAAAGTCTTAACGCTGGAGAATCGGAGACAGAAGCGAACACTTCAGACAGCCCAACTCCACAAGGCAAATCCCCGGTGACACAGTGGCTTGTCTTTCCATTTGTCGGGTTTGTGGAAGGAGGGGTCTCTGTTGGCTATCGAAATGCGATTAAGTTTGGAGGGCGTTGGACGGTTCCGTTTTCCTTTCGCACCTACACTATCTCCCCCACTTATCGCGAGATAGGCTTAAACTACAACCTGACCGAGATTCGCGACTCCCCAGACCGTCTTTTTGACACAGTGGAGCTTCAGCAACGCTATAGCGGCAGTTACTTTTTTAATGTTCGTAACTTTGGAGTCTTCGACGAAAACACCTATCTCTTTCGTCGCACCGCGATTGCCGGAGTGAACGCAATTTACAACGACTTCTACATAGACGAGGAGGGGAACCGCCGTCGTGTGAATATTCCTTTCTCTTTAGGAACACAGGTATCGGCTCCGCTCTTTGGGTGGCTTGGGTTTCGAGGGAAAGCCGTGTATGAGGAGGTGGTCGAACCGGACCTTCCCTCCCGTCCACGCTTCTCGGTTTTAGGAACAGCCGGGTTTCCGATTGTGCGTCTGTTTCGTGGGGTTCATGCCTTCTCCCGCTTAGAGACAGGGTTCCGCTTCTATCGAAACAACCGCTATGAGTGGTATCGGGGGATTGTGGGGGCAACTGCTCTTATCCTTCCCACATGGCGCATGAGTGCCGCGTACATCCTCTCACGGGAGAGTGGAACCCCTCAATACCCCTTTGACCGCGTTCCCTCCGATGAAGGCATCAGCGTTCGTTCTGATTTGAATGTTGGCTCATTTCGGCTTGCCTACATCAATCAGTACAGCAGTCGGCGGCAACAGTGGGAGCGTTGGCAAGCCTATGTGGGGATTGAGGTCGGGGTCTTAGAGCCGTATATCAGTGCCGACCAACGGTTTAACTCGATTTCGGCAGGGGTTGTCTTCCGCCTAGACCCCTACCTGAATCGCTTTACCCAACGCCAGATTCAACCCCGCAAACCGGAGTCCCCCTGAACCACTTAGACTTTTTCGGAATGTGCTGTTTGCATCGCGTCCAGGCGGTCAAAGAGGTGCTGGATTGTGGCGGCTTCGCTATCGGAGAGATGTGCGCCGAAGTAGGTGGCGATTCCCGTAGAGTAGACCGCCCAAATCTTTCGCATCTGCTCCACTCCGTCATCGGTCAGGATGGCGTAGATTCCCCGGCGGTCTTGGGTGCTGGCTTCGCGCCGCAGAAACCCGGCTTTTTCCAAGCGATCTACCAACCGGGTCAGCCCACTTCGGGAAATGAGGACAGCATCGGCTAATTCGGCAAGGCGCAAACGCTTTTCTGGGGCTTCGTAGAGGGTGTAGAGAACATCGTACTCGACCAAGGAGCCTATCTCCACCCGCTCTAAGTCCGCATCTATCCGCAGAAAAATCCGGTGAAACGCTCGGTAGAGACTTCGCCACGCTAATCGCCGTTGCTTATCCAGTGCTTGCCGCATAGAAAATCATACAGGGGGAACGATTGTATCGTCAACCAATTACCACTATTCGTGTAAGAAAGTCAGTGGGGGTTGTCAGGACTACTCTCCCATCCCTTCGGCAAACAGACGGCGTTGCACCTCCTCAAAGGTGGTCTGCCCCTGAATCGCTTTTGCCATCCCATCCCCTAACATCGGAATCATGCCTCCCGCAAGAGAAGCCGCACGAACTTTTGCTGTGTCTGCATCCTTCATAATGGCGTGTTGTACTTTCTCATCACACATCATAATTTCATGCACTCCCATTCGCCCCTTCATCCCTCGGTTGCCGCAGAGTTCGCACCCTGCGCCTTTGAACAGCACGTCAGGAGCCACGGTTTGCTCTATCATCTGTTGCATAATCAGGCGTTGCTCTGAAGTCGGGGTGTAGGGTTGGCGGCAGTGGGGACAGACCCGACGTACCAACCGTTGGGCTACCGCCCCAATCAGTGCCGAGGCTATCAGGTAGGGAGGAACGCCCATGTCAATCAAACGGGTAGGTGCGCCTGCCGCTTCATTACAGTGCAGCGTCGAAAGTACCAAGTGTCCCGTCAGTGCCGCTCGGAACGCAATCTCGGCTGTCTCTTGGTCACGAATTTCCCCTACCAGCACCACATCGGGGTCTTGACGCAGAATCGCCCGTAGTTGCGCCGCAAAGGTCAATCCGGCACGAACATTGATATTGCTTTGCCCTACCCGGTCTAACTCATACTCAATCGGGTCTTCGCAGGTTAGGATGTTCACTTCTGGGGAGCGCAAGGCGTTCAGTGCCGCATAGAGGGTGGTAGTTTTCCCTGACCCCGTGGGACCCGTTACCAAAATAATTCCCCAGGGACGATGAATCAGTTCTTCAAACCGCGTGCGGTTGAGCGCAGAGAAGCCGAGGTCGTTCAAAGAAAATTGGGCATTGGCACGGTCTAAGATACGCAGAACGATGCGCTCCCCATACTGTGTCGGCAGGGTAGAGACACGAAAATCTACATCGCGCCCATCAATCCGCAGGGCGATACGACCATCTTGCGGAATACGCCGTTCGGAAATATCCAAACTTGCCATGACCTTAATACGCGACGACATCGAAGCCATCCAACGGCGCGGCAGAGTACGAATCACCACCAAATCACCATCTACACGGTAGCGAATATCCACATCGCCTTTATATGGTTCAACGTGAATATCCGAGGCGCGTTGCCGCACGGCTTCTGCCAAAAGAGAGTTCACCAAGCGGATGACGGGGGCTTCATCCACCCCCTGTTCTCCCACCTCGTCCAGAGAAATGGGCATCAGGGAATCATCCCCTCCTCCCTCAATCGAGGCTTCTAGTGTCTCGTTCACCAGTTTTTGCTGGCGTTCGGCTTCAATCGGACGGTACAGGCGTTCAATCGTTGCGGCGAGAGTTCGTTCATTCGCCAAATAGGGGGCGGCACGCTTCCCGAAACGGTGCTGAATCGCATCCAGCGCATCAATATTCCACGGGTTTAGAACCGCCGTTTTGATAACCTCCTCTTTGCCAATTCCCGGTTCGATAGCAATCGGAAGCACACTAAACTTCCGTGCTTGCTCATAGGGGAATCGCGCTAGAAGTTGCGGGGCAGGGTCTGCTTTAGCAACATCTATATAAGGAACTTCCAGTTGAATGGCTCTGGCACGGGTAATATCTTCATCGGTCATCCACCCATTGGAAACCAGAATATAACCCAAGCGTTGCCCCGTCTCCTGCCCCTGAATCAGGGCATACTGCAACTGGTCACGGGTAATCAATCCCATTTCGACCAGCACCTCACCTAACAGCCCACTGCTTCCACTCGGCAACGTGTTTAGCATCGAGTTACCCAACTCTTTTCCCCCCTCTAAAATGTCGCGTCTCCCCCCGGTTGCCTCCGTTAGATTCACCCCATTCTTCTCCAAAAGTCGGCGAGCAATTTCCAAGCGAGAAACTAACTCGCTGGGTTCGTAGGGCTTGGCAAGGAAGTCGTCGGCTCCGACCTCATGCGCTGCCTTCTGCTCATTGGGTAGGTCTGCTTCGGAGAACATTAGGATATAGAGTTGGTGGTCTGGCGGAGAATTCCGCTCCCGTTGGCGTATCAGGCGGACAATCTCTAATCCATCCGCATCCATGAGATGCCGCTCTATGAGTAGCACCCGGAAGGTGTGACGTGCCTCGGAAAGTTGTTGTAACGCTTCGGCTCCGGTAGTAACTCCGTGAACGGTATGCCCTAGTTGACGTAGGGTGTTTTGTAGTTGTGTCAGATTCTCCGCACTGTTTTCGGTGATAAAGACTTTCATGGTAAGGTTTCTATTATAAAGATAGATTTTGTGTTTCTTATAGGGAAAAGAGGATTATTCGGGTGAAGGGATAACTCTCTATAGTGCTGTAACAATAAGTATGCCAAACTGTCATCTGAATATATCCCGGGGTCGCAAAAGTTAAGGGGGTGTCCCATGAACATAGTTTACCGGAGCGGCACGGAAAAACCAAGCAATAGTACGGTATCCAACACGACCTCATTTCCCATCAATGATGATGCGACAGAAGATACCATTGAGGATTATTTCGTCGCTGAAATCGCCGAAAACTTAAAAAATTTACCCCTAACCACCTCGGAGCCAGAGGAGGGTGAGTTTCACGATGCTCCCGAAGTTGTTGCATTTTCCACAGTCACTACAGTATTGCCCTCGGAGACTCGGAACGAGACGGACGACGCGGACGATGGACAACGATGGCGAGCGATGGTGGATGATTTGATTGTTACGATTTCGGAGATGGAGTCCGATGTTCAAGCCCTCTCTGGCGAGGCAACCGAAGGGGCGGAGGTATCGCGTCACATTATTATTCAACTAACGAGTTTGTTAGCAAGACATGGCATAACTGTTTTAGGAACCGAAGAAATGGGAGCAACCGAAAATATTATCGGACTACCATTCAACCGTTATTGCCATCAACCGATACAGCCGGTACTTGCCGAGTCTACCGACACGTTGCACATCGCGGAGGTTGTTGCACCGGGCTTTACCCTACAAGGAAAGATATTGCGTCGGGCATTAGTGCGCTTAGCCGTTCTGTGAGTTTCTCAAGGAGATAGTAACACTGAGTGAACGAGGAGTGGAGATAGTAACCATGAGTGAACGAGGAGTTGTGACGACATTGGAAGAGATACGAGAACCCAATCTGCCTACCGAAACTGTTCCGGGTGGTCGTTCTGCCACAGAGATTGTGTCGGAAATGGTGGCTTCCGAGCAGGCAAAAAATGAGACAGATAACAATGGTTTGATTGGAGCCAGTGCGATTATTGCGGGTGCTGTTGGAGGTGGGGCATATGCTCAGGAGTTCGCGCAGGGTGTTTTAGGGCAGAGTGCAGAGAACCATCTCTCTTCGGAAGATGAGTTTGCTTCTGCCGAGCCGATAGAGAGTGACCCTAACACCTTCGCAGAAATCGAAGTTGCTATGTTGGACACAAACGAGGAGACCCCTTCCGAATGGGGAGGCGAGGATAACGAATTAGACCTGAACGACTTTATTTAATCTCCCTCCTTGACCTCTTCCCCTAACCCCATCCCCTAAGAGGGGAGAGACATGACCTATTGACCCAATGACTACCACATCACCACTCGAACATATTAGCGAAAGCGCACAAGCCCTGCGTCGCCGCTTAGATACTGCCCTACAAGAGATGACCTCAGTAGGGACGCGGATGGGATTGCCCTCTGCTCCAGAGAGTTTTGAAGCCACCCGACAACGGATGCAGGAGAATGCCTACACAGTTTTGGTCATGGGCGAAGCCAAGCGCGGGAAAAGTACGCTCGTGAATGCCCTGATGGGGCAAGACCTGCTTCCTACCGATGTAGATATTTCGACAAACCAAGTCTTTCATGTTCGGTGGGCAGAGCAACCCAAGTTTCGCCTACGCTTCGAGGACAATTCCACCAAAGATATTCGGGCTTCCGACCTGATGCTATACGGCAGTCAAACTGTCGAAAGCCCGGTGGGCGAGCGAATTCGTACCCAATCCGCACTTCGCTGGATAGAGGTGGAAGGTCCCTTTCCCTTTATCGCCAGTAATATTCAGATTTTGGATTCGCCGGGTTTGGGTTCCCTTCATGCCGAACACGGGCGCATCACTCGTCGTTTCGTTCCGCTATCTGATGCCGTGCTATTTGTTCTCTCGTCCTCTGCCCCAATAGATAAAGCTGAAATCGAGGCGATTCAAGAGATACTGCGCTACACCCGACACATCTTCTTTGTGCAAACCCAGATAGACCTGCACACGGAGGAACACTGGCAAGAGATTCTCCGGCGCAATCGGGAGATTCTGGAGGAGCGGTTTATCGGTAAAATTGGCAACCCCAAAGAGCCGATTCGTGTGTGGCCCGTTTCGGGGAAGGAACTGCTCTTGGCAAGCCGCGCCCCCGTCCAGTACCGGGAACGCCATCTTGCCGCCAGTCACTTTACAAAAGGCTGGAATGCGTTTCGCTACTTTCTCTTTCAAGCGACAGGGTGCGAGCGAATCGCTCAGGCGATTGAGATGGGTAGTCAATACTACCTGATGGGTAAACGCTACCAATCTGAGGAGATTCGCTCTCTACAAGATGCGGGAAGCGAGAAACGCACCGAACTTCAAGAGAGACGCAGACAGGAGTTAGAGAGTTTTTCGCACGAGTGGGGCATCACCGGGACTAAGCGTAAGGACTTGGACAGCGAAGTACGGCAGATTGTCCGTGTAGGAAGACAACAGTTTTTAAGTCCGCTTCTTCCGGGAGGACGCTTAGAGCGGTACTTCAGTGACCGAATTGACCGGGTGGAGACGGTGGCGGAGGCAAAGGAGTTAGCTGACCATATCTCCACACGGCTACCGGAGTATGTGGCAGGGCATTGGCTACGTTGCGCCCAACTGTGCCGCGCCGGACTGATGCAGATACTGATTCCCGCGTTAGGGGAGACACAGGCATGGGATGTCCGTGAACTGCAAGGCGAACTCCCGACTCTGGAAAGTGCCTTGCGCTTTGACCGGGAGGTTGTGCGTGTGAAGGACGACCCTCTGAACCGTTTCGTCACAGCGTGGCGCGGGGCAGGAATGTTCTTAGGCTTGGGCGCACTACTGACCGTGGTTCCGGGAGCCGGGATTGTTGGGCTTGTTTTGGGTCCCACAGTGGCAAGTGGGATGGCAGTTAAGAACCTCCTTGAATCGGAGAAGCACCTTTCGGAGCAGACGCAACCGTATCTACGCAACCACTTGGCACGAGTATTAACCCTCATTCGCAATGCCTATACCGAAACGACTCTCGAAGGTGAGGTAGGGCTGGTAGACCGTTTCTTCGGGGATACGGAACGCGGCGTATTGGAGCGGATTCAAGACTTGGTAGACCGACGCAAGCAGGAGCTTCAACAACGGCTTAAAGTGATGGATGATGCGGCGCAGGAGGATATAGACTCACTTCGTCGGAAGGTGGAAATCCTGCAACAGCGTCAAGTGCAGTGGAACAACTTTGCTTCGCGCTTGTCAGAGTTTCAGCGTGAACTCACCGATATCTACAACCAACCCATGCCGGATGTCACCTTTCCGATTGGGGAAGCCATCGCCCGTAGCATATCTCCGACCCGCTTGGAGAACCCCACTGTTCGTGCCTCCACTCCTGAAGGGATATACCGAGAGTATCTTCAGCAGTTAAAGGCGAAAGGCGACCTCTCTGACGACGATTACGACAAACTGGACGAACTTCGTAACCGCCTGAACCTCCGCTATGCCACTGTCAAACGTATCGAACGCGAAGAGGGTATCTAACCAGTGTTGGCGAGAATGGTTCGATTGAGCATGGGATGGTTTTCGTCGGTGGGTCCGAAGTCGGAATCGGGATGCCATGCAATCACATCCAACGCCGTATCGGTGGTGAAAAAAGAGTGCAGAGAGCCTGTGGGAATCCGCCAGCCCATTCCCGGCACAAGGGGATAGACAGCACCATCTCCTGTGCGACACTCCCCACTACCGCGCAGTATCACTCCGATTCTCTCCGATGGGTGCGTGTGTGCCGATTGCGCTGTTCCGGGGGGGATATGCAGATGGTTCAGGCAGGGTTCGCCCAACCGAGGCGGGCAGACCAAGAGCGTGTCGGTGCAACCATCAATATAGCGTAGTCGTCCTTGCGCCTCAATCGGACCGCCGACCTGTCGCAGTCCCCGATAGCCCAAGCGGGAAATTACCAAACCACGTCCTCCCGGAGCCGCGAGACGACATGCGCCCACCGCCACAAAGAACATCCCAGCACGCAGGCGGAAGCGGTCTTCTCGGTCATTTAGGATTCCTCCCCCCTCTGTCACCATTCCAAAGTGCGTCGCATCTGCCGGAAGGTCAATGGTGTCGTCGTGAAATCCCCAAACTCGTGTGGGGAACGCATCGTCGGAGAGGTCACAGAGCAGACCTGTTTCCAAGGTAAGCGGTACAAAAGGTGCAGTCATGATTTTCGTATAATCTTTGGAGGAATGTTTTAAGATAATTTTATTTGGGTAAGATGTCACGGCTTTACTTCCTCTTTGATACACCCCATAATGGGATTTGTGGAAATGAGTTCCAATCTATTACCACCCTCTTTATCGTATCATCTATAAGAGTGTGCGATAGCGTGGCTTACAGTATAGTTAAGCATTGTGAAAGTAATTGCATCAAAGCGTCGCGCTTATAGGGTAAAGGATTTTATTTTCCTGATACCTATATCAAATGAAAGTGAATGACATGCGAGTTAATGTAGAAATTCGAGCGGTTATGGTGGCAGGCAGTCTCCTAATAGGGGGAGCCGCAAACGCTCAACTGACCACGTTTGTTATTGAGTTTGGTAATGTAGGAGCGAATGCGTTCCGCAATGACCAAATTTCGTCGTTTGACGTTCTTGGTGCAAGCACTACGCTTACTCTTCAGTGGAATCCAGCGACCGGTACCCCAAATCCAGACACCAGTATTGGTATTGGCAATGGTCTTGCGGCTGATGTCCTCAATAATCGTATCTTCTGGCGTGCCGGGAATAATAGTGCGGGTACCACAGAGGGAAGCGGTAGCCTTTTTGTTTGGGACCGTAACAATAATACGCAACGCATCATTACCGCAGCACCGGGTTTTTCTCTTCCTGCGACAAATGCTTCTAATGCCGCATTTTATAATGGCGCATACTGGTTCATTGCACAAGGAACGGATACCTTAACACGCCTCGAACTGGACTTCACCAATCCGCTTGCACCAGTGTTTCGACGCAGAGATATAACGAACTTTGACGGAGGCGCGAGTGGAGTTGCCTCTCTGAGTTTTGGGGACATCGTGATTTCCTCCAGTGGCATCCTCTACGGTTCAACGACGAACCGGTTCTTTCGAGCGGATCTTTCGGCAATCACGCAAGCCACCGGCAGTGTCACGGGTTTTCAGACAATTTCGACATCCAGCGCACTCAATATGCAGATGGTGCTGAGCCAAGATGAGCAAACTCTCTATGGCGCACGAAACAATACGGTTCCTAACACCGTCAGTTTGTTCTCGGTAAATCCAACAAACGGAAGCGAATCGCTTTTGAAAACCTTTACGGGTGTTCGGTTTACCGACCTGACTGGTGTATACCCAACCGGTTCACTTATTGTGGCACCGGAACCCGGTTCGCTCGTGTTACTTCTGCCTCTGATAGCAGGAGGCATGCTCCGTATACAACGTCGCAGGACAAAATAGACGACCTGCTAACCCGACGGACTACTCGCGACTGAGTCTTATACTACGTTAGTTAACCGTTCGGGTTCCTTACCAAATTTAGCACGGTATTCGTTGAGGGTCGGAATCAGGCGGACTTGTATTTTTGTCTCGTGGTGGAGAGCAATGGCTTCTAGCCGATGGTCTAGGTACGGATTTGCAAACCGCTCTAGCGTTTGTGCCGCAAAACCTTCGGCATCGGGAACCTGCTCGGTTATTGTGGGAACAATCTCCTCCCATAACAGACCGCGTACCCACTCCCCGACCTCCGAGTCCGCAATCGCTTGGCGCACCAACTGTATATCCGGGCGGTGCTTCCGGCAGTAGGCAACTAATGCGGTATGGGTTCCATTGAGAATACGCACCTTTCGCAGGGAGTAGGGACGTACATCCGAAACACGATGGATTGCGGGATGGTTTAGATAGGTGGTTGCCGTATGGTCTTCCACTGCCCAAAACTGGTATGGCTCTGTGACTGTCAGGAGAGGGTCCGATTCCAGCAAAGGGTGTTCCGAAGGCTTGCCGGACGCGATACGGTCTACCAGCGTGTTCGCCCATGTGCAGGACTGCGTGAGCCATTCGATGAATGCCGGTTCGTGCCAACCCCAAATCTCGGACTGCTTTGCCACGAGTGTAAGCAGAGCCTGACCATTATTGTCCACCAGTTCGCAGGGTAGAATCAGGAGACCGGGATGCGAAGCCGAATACGCCTCCCGTAACAATGCCAAAAGCCGTGCCGGGAACGATACCGGAGCCACTCCCTGCGACGGTTGCCAGTCTCTGTCCGTGTTCTCTAAGACCAAGCCTGCCTCGGTGGTGTTAGAAACAATCGTATGCAGGTATGGGGAACGCGCCACCTCACAAAGCCCTTCCCAATCTCCCTGCACGGTTAATGCCCGCGCAATACTGGAAACCTTCTGCACCCGCTCAATAGGCTCCCCATCCTCCAAGCCTCGCACCAAGACATGGTATGTTCCTCCGCTTTGGTTGAGCAGACGCGCCCTATCCCCATCGGTAGACTGCGCGACCACTATCTTCCCGACTTCCTGCCCGTTCTCGTTCATCTCCTGCACAAAGACATCCACAAACGCCCGTAAAAAGTTCCCTGCCCCGAACTGCAAAATGGTTTCGTTCATACCCCAATTGTAGCATGAGCCGGTACACACGGTATACTGTGCGGGGAAATTCCCCGCAGTCGAATTCCATGATAGATACACACGTCCATTTTAACCATGATGTACTAGGCAAAGATCTTGCCGGGGTTATTGCTCGTGCGGAAGCCGTAGGAGTAGAACGCTTTGTGGTGGTGGGCTTTGATGAGGCATCGTCTGAGCGAGCCGTGCAACAAGCCGAGGCAGACGAGCGGATTTATGCCGTGGTTGGTGTTCACCCGCACGAAGCCAAAACATGGAATACCCAAGTAGCGGAGAAATTACGGACGTGGGCAAAAAACCCGCGTGTGGTCGCGATTGGGGAGATTGGTTTAGACTTCTATCGGAATCTCTCCCCACAGGACGCGCAGTATATCGCCTTTCGGGAGCAGTTGGCACTGGCAGGGGAGGTCGGTTTGCCTGTAGTGATTCACTGCCGGGATGCCTACCCAGAGACCATGGATTTGTTGGAAGCGGAAGCGGGCAATACGGCAGTTTTACTCCACTGCTTCGCCGGAGAGAGAAGCCACGCGGAACGGGCATGGGCAAGAGGCTGGTACTTGGGTGTGGGCGGAACATTAACCTTTAAGAAAAACACCGAACTACGCGAGATAGCCCGCGATGCTCCCGCAACTTCCCTGCTGTTGGAAACCGATGCTCCCTATCTCACCCCGGAACCGCACCGTGGCAAGTTTCCCAACGAACCGAGTTACCTTTCTCTTATCACTGCCTGCCTCGCGGAAACTCGCCGACAAACCATTACAGAAGTCAACGGATATACCACTGCCAATGCCCTGCATCTCTTCCCACGGATGACATCTTCCCACGGATGACATCACTTACTTAACGGCTTCTTAGGTGCTACGCTCGTAGCGGATTTCGTCCATGCAAAAGCGGAGGGGTTCCCCTGTCGTAAAACAGCGCAGGTTGTCTAAGCAGACTTCGTGGAATGAACTCAGGGACTCTCCCTCAGCCCATTGGTGCTGACCGATTTCATGGCTCGTAAATATCACATTTGCCCACTGCCGCGCCGGGTGGTCGGGGGGAAGTTTGTCATCCCCATCCAGAACATCCAAGCCTGCCCGAAGCCTACCCGTCTTTAGTTCCGCAAAGAGAGCCTCTTGGTCAATCAATCCTCCTCGCGCCGTATTGATAAGAATACCCCCCTCACGTAGGAGAGCCAGTTGCTCTGCCCCGATACTATGCCGTGTTTCCGAGGTGAGGGCGGCGTGGCAAACCACCACATCCGAGTTCGTAAACAGCGCATTGAGGGTGGGGTAGCGCGTAATGTCTTCAGGAATCGTATCGGTATAGGGGTCATACACGGCGAGACGTGATTGGAATGGGCGGCAGAGTTCCACAAACTGCCGCGCAATCGCCCCATAGCCGTACATTCCCAGCCGCAAACCGCGCAGAGAACCTACCGTTTGCGTGCGAAGATACCAGTACCCTCCCTGCTTCTCTACAATGTGCGAACGTAGGTTCTTGAGGCACGCTAGCAGGAGAGTCATCGCTCCCTCGGCGATTTGGAACGCAGGGGCATCTCCCCAATTGGTGACAGGGATTCCTGCCCGGATAATCTCAATCGGAATTGCCCAGCGCATTTCTCCGGTCAGGTGACAGATATAGCGCAACCTCCCCCGGTCTGTGGCTATCTCTGTAGGAACCCTTAGATGCCCCCACCCTGTCAGCAGAATATCGCAGGAACGAATCGTGGATAGTACCGTTTCACGTGGCAGTTCACTTCCCTGCTCGACAATCGTAAGTTCCCCAAAGGCGGCGAGATGCTGCCGAAAAACATCGGTAAATAGGCGCGAATTGACCTCCTTGGCGGCGATATGGAGTAGTCTCATCCGTGCCAGTGCTCCCGCAAGAATGCCAAGTCGGCTTCGGCGTTCTCCCAAAGCATTTCGGGAGTATCGTGGGGGGTGCGTGTACCCTCGGTAAATTCGAGGGTGAATGAACCTGCGAAACCGTTATCCCGCAGTATTGTTAGTGCCTCTTTGACCAGACGCGGACGACGGTCTAACCGCAGAAAGACCCCTTTCTCATCGCGCAGTTGTACATGAACATGACGGATTCGTCCCCCCAACTGTCGGAACCACTCTCGCAGAGTGTCGGGAGGAACGGCGAACGGATGCACTATCGCTTGAAACCGACTGTCCCATACGGCAAACGCCTTCCCCGCCCCCTCCGGCGTTTCCAGAACCGTACCGGGGTGGCACTCACAG